>Ga0208364_1000094_pt1 | contig 21237 bp, 15 predicted proteins | sample LakMenEpi08Jun12_FD_150680 | JGI IMG/M metagenome (GOLD analysis project Ga0208364, IMG submission 150680) | Freshwater microbial communities from Lake Mendota, WI - 08JUN2012 deep hole epilimnion (SPAdes) | ecosystem: Environmental > Aquatic > Freshwater > Lake > Epilimnion/Euphotic zone ...
CGAAACTATGGCTAATGGAGCGCAAGACTACCTAATTAAAGGAGAATACGACGAGCGGTTATTGTATAAGTCAATTCAGTATAGCGTAGAAAGAAATCGAATTTTAGAGAGTTTGCGGGAAAGTAGCGAGAGCTATCGCAACCTGTTTTTTAATAATCCATTGCCAATTATTATCTGGGACTTAGAAAACTTTCAGATACTGGAAATAAATGATGCTGCCCAAAATCAATATGGGTATAGCCGAGAAGATTTTTTATCAAAAACAGTAATCGAATTGGGGCATGCGAGTGAATATACCCGCTTGCTCGAAACGGCCCGTGTATTTAGGGATACCGACCTCATGAAAGAAACTGCTTTGTGGACTCACATGAATAAAGACCGAGAGTTTCTGATAATGGATATCTCCTCTCACAAAATCGAGTACAAGGGGAATCTTTCTATTTTGGCCATACAAAACGATATCACTGAAACTATTCATCTACAGGAAAAACTGGAAGAAGAAAAAATTCTTAAACAGAAAGAACTGAATGAAGCCATTATAAAGGTTCAGGAAAAAGAGCGCTATGAAATCAGTACCGAGCTGCATGATAATGTAAATCAGCAACTCACAGTGGCAATGATGTATATTGCCTCTGCTCAGCAGCAACTTGGCACAGAATCGGAACTGCTGAAGCAATCGCAAACTTTTGTATTAAATGCAATTGAAGAAATTCGGAAACTTTCTCAGATATTAGTTACGCCTTTAATTAGGCATTTTGGATTAAGTAAAGCCATTGAGGGATTATTAGATGATGTGAATGCAGTGAATACTTTTCAGATTGACTACCGTTGTGAAACATTTTATGAGGATAATATTTCTTACGAATTCAAGCTCAATACCTTTCGGATTGTTCAGGAGCAGATGAATAATATTATCAAATATTCAAAAGCGGATGAAATTAGTATTGTGCTGGGGCGCAATGAACACGATATCCTTTTAACCATTGCCGACAACGGAGTTGGATTTGATGTGAACCTACCGCGTAAAGGTATTGGATTACACAATATTGCCAGCCGTTCGGATGTATACAATGGGGTGCTAGAAATTCAGTCTACTCCCGGAAATGGATGTCGGTTGCAGATACGCTTTCCATTTAAAGAGATACAATCTGCCTAAGGTAGTTTACTTTTCAATTCCTGCAACTTCTATAGCTGCTAGGTATTTCTTTCGGATAATCTCCTGTACTGGCTGATTGGCAATTTTACTTTCCAACCAAGAGATAATGTCGAGATACATAAATGCCCGATTACCTGTGGTACTCTTTTCCAAGGGCCTAAGTTCGGAAAGCAAGGATTCAAATTTTGGTTTTAATTGCTTGGGAGAAAGGCGGAAAGCGGACTGTAAAAAGCCGAATATTTTTTCTTCTACGATACTCAAATTATTCAGCTTATACATGAACCGGTAAACAGATTTCAGCAAGTACTCCAATAATTCGAAATTGCCAATTTCGTAGTGTGCAATCAAGTGGAGTAACCTCGTATAGCATTGTAAGTCGGTGCGCAGGTCAACTTTTAAATTGATAATCTTATTCAAATAATCGATACTTTTTTCGCTTTGCCCACTACCAAAATACAGCGAGGCAATCTTATAGTAAAATACCAGTACACGGTGTCGATCTAAAAAAAGCTCATATTCTTTAAGTTTCTCTTCTATAAAGGGCACCAGCTCTAGTCCTTCAGTAAAAGTGCCAGTCATAAAATGACTATTAATTCTGGAAGTATATAAATAGATAAAGGTTTGAATTTGATTATTCCTGTTTTGGTGAATAACCGGCGATTGCATCAAGTCTTCCAAAACCCGAATGGTATCATTGAACTTCTGATAATTTCTCAAATCAAAATGAGCGCCCAGCAGGTTATGCAACCCTTTAATGTAGGAAGCTGTTTCAATGCCAATCATTTTTTCATCTGCTGCAAATAAATCAACCCATTTCTGGCAGTAGCGGTAATACACAAGAAAATTTTGTGTAATAAACGAATGCCAGCAAAAGCACTGGTATAAATAGAGCCGCTCATAAAAACCTTTGTCTGTTTGGGCCTGCGTTACGGCTTCATTTTGTAAAAAATTGTCTACCGCTTCTCGATCTTCTTCATTACGTGCATGTCCGTTTTTAATGTACCAACTGTACAATTGCAATGAAATATTAGAAAGTTCTCCTATCAGTTGAACCCGTTCATTTACATCTTCTACTTCGGCACTCAGTTGCTCGGCGCGGTTTTGCAAACTTCGGGTAATGTGCAAGGTTTCTATTTTTTTCTCCAGAAATAATATCTGTTGTAAATAAGTAACTTGGTTATTGTTTTTGGTAAGTTCTTTTACTTTTTCCAGCAATTTTAGGCTTTGCATATACAGCCCCTTATTGTAGAGCAGCCGAGCAAAATCTAGTTGCTCATGAATTTGCAGATCGATGTTCTCATCTTGCTTCAGAATACGGAGGCTGGCCAGTATCTCCCGGTATAAATGGGCTTTTAAATTAGAAAGCTGCTGTTTTTGGAGGGCAGGATTTTTTTTCAATAATTGCTCTTCATCATACTGCTTCATTCCCTCAAGGGCATCAAATAGCTGCACCACTTTTAAGTCGCTACTACCCGAGTTTCGAGTGATGTATAGCTTAAAATTCCGTTTTTCAGACCTTTCCAGGGACTGAATCAGCTGAAACAGGGTGTCGGCAGATCGGTTGGGCATCGTATATTTATTGGATAAAAACTCAATACTAGCAAGGGTTTTAGGCCTTTTTTCCGGCTTTATCCGGTGTAAAATAGCCTATATTTTGCCTGTAGAATCGGTTATTTCAGTGCTAAATTCGGTCATTTCGCGATTATTTTTCGATCCCCCTTTCCGGGAATCAGAAATATTAGCAATAAATATAACATATATTCAAAATCAATGACTATGGAAAAGCAAGTCTTTATTTTCGATACTACCCTTCGCGATGGCGAGCAGGTGCCGGGATGTAAGCTAAATACCAAAGAAAAACTTCGCCTCGCCCTACAGTTAGAGGAATTGGGAGTAGATGTGATTGAAGCCGGTTTCCCTATTTCCAGTCCGGGCGATTTTGAATCCGTTACCGAAATCTCTAAAATCATTCGGAATGCAACTGTATGTGGCCTAACACGGGCAGTTCAAAAAGACATTGAAGTTGCGGGGGAAGCCCTCAAGTATGCTAAAAAGCCCCGAATTCATACGGGAATCGGCACTTCCGATTTTCATATTAAAAGTAAATTCAACACCACTAGAGAAGAAATTCTTCGCAGGGCTGTTCAGGCAGTTAAATGGGCAAGAAACTATACCGATGATGTAGAGTTTTTTGCAGAAGATGCAGGACGTACCGACAACGACTATTTAGCACAGGTAGTTGAAGCCGTAATAGCTGCAGGTGCAACCGTGGTTAATATTCCTGATACAACGGGTTACTGTTTACCTTCTCAATATGGTGAAAAAATGGCTTACCTGATGCAGCATGTAAGCAATATAGATCGGGCGATACTCTCTTGCCATTGTCATAACGACCTGGGTATGGCTACTGCCAATTCAATTGCAGGTGTAATTAGCGGAGCCCGTCAGATAGAATGCACCATCAATGGCCTGGGTGAGCGTGCCGGAAATACTTCGTTGGAAGAAGTGGTTATGGTATTAAAGCAACACAAAGATTTGGGTCTTTATACAAATATTCAAACGCAACTGCTAAATCCAATCAGCCGATTGGTATCGGAAACCATGCGCGTACCTGTTCAGCCAAATAAGGCCATCGTTGGCGCCAACGCATTTTCTCATTCTTCGGGCATTCACCAAGATGGCTTTCTCAAGAACGCCCAAACCTATGAAATCATTAGTCCGGAAGAAGTAGGTGCCGAGGGTAGTAAAATTGTACTCACAGCCCGCAGTGGCCGCAGTGCATTGGCTTATCGCTTTCAAAAACTAGGCTACGATTTTACCCGCGACGACATAGATGTTCTTTATGAAAATTTTCTTCAGGTGGCCGACCGCCAAAAAGAAGTGGAAGAAGAGCACCTGAACGAAATGGCAAAAGCGTATAAAGAATCAACTGTTCAAGCTCAGTAATTTATATAATTCTATTCTTGGCAATAAGCCAATACACATACTATGGGCGCTACATTATTTGATAAAATTTGGAATCAGCACATCGTTCAGCAAGTAAACGATGGCCCTTCCGTTCTCTACATCGACCGGCACTTTATTCATGAAGTTACCAGTCCGCAAGCATTTAACGGAATTGAAAAGCGTGGGTTACCCCTTTTCCGGCCGAAGCAAATTGTTGCTACAGCCGATCACAATGTGCCTACCCTTCATCAGGAACTTCCTATCCGGGATGAGCTTTCGCGTTTACAAGTACAACAGCTGATAGAAAACTGTGCCAGGCATGGCGTTGAATTGTATGGATTGGGGCATCCCAACCAAGGTATTGTGCATGTGATTGGGCCTGAGTTAGGCGTAACCCAACCGGGCATGACTATTGTTTGTGGCGATAGTCATACCTCTACCCATGGCGCTTTTGGTACTATTGCATTTGGAATTGGTACCAGTGAAGTAGAAATGGTATTTGCTGCTCAGTGTTTGCTGCAAAACAAGCCAAAGCAAATGCGAATTAATATCGAAGGAGAACTATTACCCGGTGTGGTGGCTAAAGATATTATCCTTTATATAATTGCTCAAATTTCTGCAGGGGGTGCAACGGGTTATTTTGTGGAGTATGCCGGTTCTGCCATTCGCAAGTTATCGATGGAAGCCAGAATGACCATCTGCAATATGAGTATTGAAATGGGTGCCCGCGGCGGATTGATTGCTCCGGATGAAACTACTTTTGCTTATATGGAGGGTAGGCCTTTTGCGCCCGAGGGTGATGCTTTCACAAAAAAGTTAGCAGAATGGCGTGCGTTGTATTCAGATGCGGATGCGGATTTTGATATGGAATTGAATATTCAGGCGGCCCAAGTACAGCCCATGATCACTTTTGGTACCAACCCCGGTATGGGCATGGCAATTAATGATAACATCCCCACCTATGAGTCGCTAGAGGAGGAATCAGAAAAAGCAAATCTCAAAAAGGCACTTACTTACATGGGCTTGCAGGCTGGACAGTCTCTGTTGGGCATGCCGGTGCAACATGTATTTATTGGAAGTTGTACCAATTCCCGCATTGAAGATCTGCGCTTGGTTGCTTCGATGGTAAAAGGCAAAAAGAAACATCCCGATGTGCAGGTATTGATTGTACCCGGTTCTCAGGAAGTAGCCCGTCAGGCAAAGCGGGAAGGCTTGGATAGTATTTTTCAGGATGCCGGATTTGAATTACGTCAGGCTGGCTGTAGTGCCTGTTTAGGTATGAATGAAGATAAAGTGCCAGCCGGTGAATATTGTGTTAGCACCAGTAATCGAAACTTCGAAGGTCGCCAGGGTGCCGGTGCCCGAACATTATTGGCGAGTCCACTTACCGCTGCAGCAGCAGCATTAACCGGAAAAATTACGGATGTAAGAACGCTTCTGTAAAACCCGGAGGACAATTTTTATCTACCAGAAAAGAAAATTAGTATGAAGCCGCTGAAAGAAATAGAAAGTCGATTTGTTCCTTTACCGATTGAAAATATTGATACCGATCAGATTATTCCTGCCCGCTTTTTAAAGGCAACTACCCGGGAAGGGTTTGGTAAAAATCTTTTTCGCGACTGGCGATATGTTCAGGATGATGAGCAGCAGCCGGTAGCGAGTTTTGTATTGAATCAGCCACGATATTCCGGAGAAATTTTGGTAGCCGGTAAAAACTTTGGATGTGGTTCATCTCGCGAACATGCTGCCTGGGCTTTGAAAGATTATGGCTTTAAGGCAGTGGTATCCAGTTTTTTTGCAGATATTTTTAAAAACAATGCCCTCAATAATGGGGTTATTCCGGTTAGAGTATCCGATGTATTTCTTGCAAAAATATTTTCACAGGGTGCCGAAGCGGTAATCCAGATAAACATAGAACAACAAACCATTACCCTCCTGTTTACCGGTGAGCAGGAAACCTTTGACATCAATCCCTATAAAAAAACCTGTTTACTAAATGGGTATGATGATATAGACTACCTAATTAGTATTAAAGACAGCATTGAAAAGTATGAGGCTGCCAGAAAATAATCGTTGTAAATCAGTGGCCGCCTAAAAAAATAATTTTGATAAAATCATGGAAAAAAAGATTACAGTTATAAACGGGGATGGAATCGGACCAGAGGTAACCGCTCAGTCTATTAAGGTATTACAGGCGGTTGCCAATACCTATGGTCATCATTTTACTTTTGACTATGCCTTGATGGGAGCAGATGCTATTGACAAAACTGGCAGTCCGCTTCCAAAGGAAACGGTGGACAGCTGTTTACAGTCGGATGCGATTTTGTTTGGTGCGATTGGTGATCCTCGCTTTGATAATGATCCATCTGCCAAAGTTCGTCCCGAGCAGGGTTTGTTGCAGTTGAGAAAAGAGTTACAATTGTTTGCCAATATTCGGCCAGTTGCTACACATGCAGCCTTGCAACATCTTTCTCCTTTAAAGAACAAACAATTAGAGGGGGTAGATTTTATCATATTCCGCGAACTCACCGGAGGAATTTATTTTGGCAAAAAAGAGTTGAGTGATGATGGGGATACTGCATCCGATACTTGCACGTATCAGCGTTTTGAAATTGAGCGGGTAGCGCAGCAGGCATTTCATTATGCCCAAAAGAGAAGAAAAAAACTTACGCTGGTAGATAAGGCGAATGTGTTGGAGTCGTCTCGTTTATGGCGCAAGGTAGTACAGGCGATGGCACCTATCTATCCCGATGTTACGGTAGATTATATGTTTGTTGATAATGCTGCCATGCAGATTATTTTATATCCCTCACAATTTGATGTGGTGCTTACAGAAAATATGTTTGGAGATATACTAAGCGACGAAGCCAGTGTATTAAGCGGATCTCTCGGATTATTGCCTTCGGCTTCGGTAGGCAACCATACTGCCTTATTTGAGCCTATTCATGGTTCGTATCCACAGGCAGCTGGAAAAGATATTGCTAACCCATTGGGATCAATCTTATCATCTGCGATGTTGCTAGACCATTTGGGATTACAAAAAGAGGCCGATCAGGTTCGGGAAGCTGTTAACTGGACCCTGGTAAGTGGGTTTGTATCGAAAGATATTGACCCGGTGAATAGTTATTCAACCAGTGCAATCGGCGATTTGGTTGCGGGATATGTTACCCGCCATGGCAATCAGGTAAATAAAAACAGTCATCAACAGGTTAATCAATCTACTATTATTTAGCGTACCGGAATCGTAGTATACTAAAAGTGAGTAGATAATTTTTAAATAGTTCTTTTTTTTCTCGGCAGGCATTTGTATATTTGATTGTAAACACCTCCATGGGTATACAAGGAATAAATACTATGTCTCGGTTTTTCACAGTGATAATTACTGTGATTACTATTATTATTCCCGTATTCCGAAGAGGTTGAGTTTTATCAAATACTAACAAAAGATATAAACCCCGCCTCTTTGAAGCGGGGTTTTTTTATGAAAAAAAATAAACAGTAAATACTTTATATGGCTAGTTATTTCAATCAAAACACCCTCATTTATTTAAATGGGCATTTTGTAAAAGCAGTAGACGCAAAGATGGATTTTTATAGTCAGTCATTGCATTATGGGTATTCAGTTTTTGAAGGCATTCGATCTTACAAAACAGTGGATGGGTCAACTAAAATTTTCAAACCGGTAGAGCACTACAATCGTTTAGAGCAGTCGGCAACTACCATCAATATGCCCTACCATTGGAAAACCGAAGAACTGATTCAGATTACGGATGAGTTATTAGCGAAGAATCAGTTGGGAGATGCCTACATCCGTCCGGTAGTGTATGCACCGGCAAATATGACTTTCAGCGTGAACAATGAATCTTTTTTAGTGATACAGGCCTGGGAAATGGCTCCTTTTTTGGGGGAGAAATTATTACGGGTTCGAACTTCCTCTTTCCAGCGCCCGAATCCTGGAGCTTTTCATTTGCAGGCAAAAGCGGCCGGGCACTATGTAAATTCTATATTGGCCAGTCAGGAGGCAAAGGCAAAGGGATTTGACGAAGCCCTGTTATTAGATATGAAGGGTAATGTTGCTGAAGCACCTGGTGCGAACATTTTTATCGAGAAAAATGGTAAGCTATTTACTCCGCCAGCTGGTCACATTCTTCCAGGTATTACCCGTGCTACCGTATTGCAACTTGCACATGCCATGGATATTCCGGTTGAAGAAACCCATTTTACCGTGCAGGATATTTACGAGGCAGATGCAGCATTCTACTGTGGAACTGCGGTAGAGGTTATCGGATTCGAATCCCTAGATAACCATCCTTTGATGCTTACTTGGGAAGATTCGGCAAGCCGAAAAATTCAGCAGGCCTATAAGAATCTGGTGGTTCACCAACCTTTTGGAGTTAACGCAAATGCAATAGTATAAAAGATAGTTCGTATGCAAAGTGAAATGAATAAATACAGTAAAGTGCTTACCCAGGATGAAACCCAGCCGGCAGCGCAAGCTATGCTGTATGGTATTGGATTAACAGAAGCCGATTTGGCAAAAGCACAAGTGGGTATTGCCAGTATGGGATACGATGGAAATACCTGCAATATGCATTTGAATGAGTTGGCACAGATTGTAAAAAAAGGGGTTTGGGAAAGCGACCTGGTTGGATTGATTTTTAATACAATTGGTGTGAGCGATGGAATGAGTAATGGTACCGATGGTATGCGCTATTCGCTGGTGAGCCGGGATGTGATTGCAGATTCCATTGAAGCAGTTTGTGGTGCCCAGTATTATGATGGACTGATTGCACTACCGGGATGCGATAAAAATATGCCGGGATGTTTGATTGCTATGGGACGATTAAACCGACCAGCCATTATGGTGTATGGCGGTACCATAGCAGCCGGGCACTATAAGGGTCAGGACTTAAATATCATTTCTGCTTTTGAGGCGTTGGGACAAAAGTTGGCAGGTCAGCTAGAAGAGGCCGACTTTAAAGGGATCATTCAACATGCTTGTCCGGGCGCAGGAGCCTGTGGTGGGATGTATACAGCTAATACAATGGCTTCTGCTATTGAAGCAATGGGAATGAGTTTACCTTACTCCTCATCTAATCCAGCACTCAGTGAGGAGAAAAGAAAAGAATGTTTGGATGCCGGAAAAGCCATTCGGATTTTACTGGAAAAAGACATTAAGCCTAAAGATATCATGACGCGCAAGGCATTTGAAAATGCGATTACGCTGATTATGGTGTTGGGCGGAAGTACCAATGCGGTATTGCACTTGTTGGCAATGGCAAAAAGTGTGGGAGTGCCGCTTTCTCAAGATGATTTCCAACGAATCAGTGATCGTACGCCTGTTCTGGCCGATTTTAAGCCGAGTGGAAATTTTCTGATGCAAGATTTACATCCTTATAGTGGAGTACCAGGCGTAATGAAATATTTATTGCAACAGGGTATGCTACATGGTGATTGTTTAACCGTAACCGGAAAAACCATTGCTGAAAATTTGGCAGATGTTCCGGATATTGATTTCGATAAACAAAAAATTATCTATCCGCTAAGTCATCCCATCAAGTCTACTGGGCACTTGCAAATTTTATATGGTAATCTGGCAACCGGAGGTAGTGTTGCAAAAATAAGCGGTAAGGAGGGAGAACTGTTTACTGGGCCAGCTCGGGTATTTGATGGCGAATTCGAACTGATTGAAGGTATCAACACTGGAAAAATTCGAGCAGGGGATGTAGTAGTAATTCGGTATGTGGGCCCTAAAGGCGGACCTGGTATGCCCGAAATGTTGAAGCCTACTTCTGCCATCATAGGTGCGGGATTGGGAAAATCTGTTGCGCTGATTACAGACGGCAGATTCAGTGGAGGCACCCATGGTTTTGTAATTGGTCACGTTATGCCCGAGGCCTATTTGGGTGGGAACATTGCCCTGGTAAAGGATGATGATATCATTGAAGTAAATGTGGCTACCAAGCAAATGACTGTGCAGGTTTCCGATGATGAATTGGCAACCCGAAGAGCTGCCTGGAAACAACCGGCATTAAAAGCTACACAAGGATTATTATTTAAGTATGCCCTGCAAGTGAAAGATGCTTCACAGGGTTGTGTAACGGATGAATTATAAAAAGTAAAAAAGTACGTATGGCCATAGCAACAGCAACACAGGTAAGCAATCCGCTTCCCCAAGCGGACACAGCTAATATCACGGGCTCTAAGGCATTACTGGAAGCCCTGATAGCAGAAGGCGTAGAAACGATATTTGGTTATCCCGGGGGAGCAATCATGCCCATCTATGATGCGCTATATGATTATCCTGATCAGCTGAAGCATATCCTGGTTCGCCATGAACAAGGCGGAATTCATGCCGCACAGGGTTTTGCAAGATCTTCGGGTAATGTGGGCATAGTATTTGCCACCAGCGGACCTGGTGCAACCAACCTCGTAACCGGATTAGCAGATGCAATGATAGATAGTACCCCATTGGTTGCCATCACTGGTCAGGTGTATGCCCACTTACTGGGAACCGATGCTTTTCAAGAAACGGATGTAATCAATATTACTTCTCCCGTAACTAAATGGAATTATCAGGTAACGGATGCAGCCGAAATTCCATCCGTTTTAGCGAAAGCATTTTATATAGCCCGAAGTGGCCGGCCGGGGCCAGTTTTGATAGACATCACCAAGAATGCCCAACTACAATTATTTGCTTATTCCGGGTATCAGAAATGCAATCATATCAGAAGTTATCGCCCTAAACCCATTATACGTAAAGAATATATTGAGGAGGCAGCCAATTTGATTAATGCTGCCAAAAAACCTTTTGTAATTTTTGGGCAAGGGGTGATTTTAGGAAAAGCTGAAAAGGAATTTGCCAACTTTATAGAAAAAGGGGGACTACCAGCTGCCTGGACGATTTTAGGGCTCAGCGCACTACCAACCGATCATCCTTTAAATATGGGTATGTTGGGCATGCATGGCAATTATGCACCTAATGTGCTTACCAATGATTGTGATGTATTAATTGCAGTAGGTATGCGTTTCGATGATCGGGTTACAGGAAGATTGGATAAATATGCAAAGCAGGCTAAAGTAATACACTTGGATATTGATCCATCGGAGATAGATAAAAATGTGCAAGCAACTGTTGGAGTATGGGGCGATTGCAAAGAAACGCTGCCCTTACTTACACAGCTAATTGAGAAAAAGAGTCATACTGCTTGGTTACAACGGTTTAAAGATCATGATGCTGAGGAAAATAAAGAAGTGATTTTTTCTGAGCTACATCCGGATACTCCGGTGATGACTATGGGAGAGGTGATTCGGAATCTAAATGAAATTTCCGGAGGAGATGCCATTATTGTAACCGATGTTGGTCAACATCAGATGGTTACTTGCCGATATGCCCGCTTTAATCAATCGAATAGTAATATCACTTCTGGCGGATTGGGAACTATGGGCTTTGCATTACCCGCTGCGATTGGTGCAAAGTTTGGGGCACCGGAAAGAACGGTGGTTGCTGTTATTGGAGATGGGGGTGTACAGATGACTTTACAGGAACTGGGTACCATTTTACAAACAGAGGTAAATGTGAAAATATTAATTCTTAATAACCATTTTCTTGGCATGGTTCGTCAATGGCAACAATTGTTTCATGATAAGCGGTATTCTTTTGTAGATATTGCCAGCCCCGATTATGTAAAGCTGGCAGAAGCCTATGGTATAGCTGGTGCATCCATCGAATCGCGAGATCAGCTAAACGAGGCACTCAGTAAAATGTATCATCATCCTGGGTCGTATTTACTGGAGGTAAATGTAGGAAAAGAGAATAATGTATTTCCTATGGTTCCTCAGGGATGTAGTGTAAGTGAAATCAGACTCAAGTAATTTGTAAATAATAAAAACGTATGAAGCAGGAATATACCATAACCGTTTATACAGAAAATCATATTGGTTTACTGGTACGTATTGCCACCATCTTTTCTAGAAGGAAAATCAATATTGAGAGCCTGAATACTTCTCCTTCCGAAGCGGAAGGGATTCATAGGTTTACCATAGTTATTGTTGAAACCGAGGATGTAGTAAGAAAGCTGGCCCGGCAAATTGAAAAGCAGGTAGAAGTGCTGAAAGTATATTACAATAATAATGAAGAAATCATTTGGCAAGAACTCGCATTGTATAAAGTACCTACTGCACAAATAGCGGAGAAAGTTAAAGTGGAGCGTTTATTGCGTGAGCATGGTGCCAGAGCTGTAGTTATCCGAAACGATTATGTGGTATTTGAAACGGTAGGTCACCGCGAAGAAACAGACCGCTTAGTAGAGGTACTGGCCCCATATGGATTAATTGAATTTGTAAGAAGTGCACGGGTAGCTATTATAAAAGAGAGCAGGGGTTTTCACGAAAAATTACGGGAGTTTGAACAATTAGAACCCAAGGAAGAGTTGGTTGAAAATGAATTCCTCAATCAACAAAAAGAAGTTTTTTCAATGTAAATCATTCAATAATTAATAATCATCAACCAAAAAGTAAACAATGGCAAAATTAAATTTCGGCGGAGTTGAAGAAAATGTAGTTACCCGGGAAGAGTTTCCACTTTCAAAAGCACAGGAAATATTAAAAGATGAAGTAGTAGCTGTAATCGGATATGGTGTTCAGGGTCCGGGTCAGGCGCTCAATCAAAAAGAAAATGGCGTTAACGTAATAGTAGGGCAACGTAAAAATTCTAAAAGCTGGGATAAAGCAGTTAGAGATGGCTTTGTGCCGGGTGAAACATTATTCGAAATCGAAGAGGCATTACAACGTGGTACCATTATTTGTTACCTGTTAAGTGATGCGGCACAAATAGCCATGTGGCCTACCGTAAAAAAACACCTCACACCCGGAAAAGCGCTGTATTTTTCTCATGGGTTTGGGGTAACGTATAACGACCAAACTGGCATCATTCCACCGGCAGATGTAGACGTATTTTTAGTTGCCCCTAAAGGTTCAGGAACGTCTTTGCGCCGTATGTTTTTACAGGGTCGTGGTTTGAATAGTAGCTATGCTATTTTTCAAGATGCTACCGGTAAAGCATTTGATCGGGTAATTTCTTTGGGTATTGCCATCGGAAGTGGCTACCTGTTTGAAACCAACTTTAAAAAAGAAGTATATAGTGATCTTACCGGAGAAAGAGGAACCTTAATGGGTGCTATTCAGGGAATTTTTGCAGCCCAATATCAGGTACTGCGCTCTAAAGGACATTCTCCTTCAGAAGCTTTTAATGAAACCGTAGAAGAACTTACCCAGTCGCTAATGCCATTGGTGGCTGAAAATGGTATGGACTGGATGTATGCCAACTGTTCTACTACTGCCCAGCGCGGAGCCTTAGATTGGTGGAAGAAATTCCGCGATGCTACCTTACCCGTATTTACCGAGTTATACGAAAGTGTGGCAGCCGGAAACGAAGCGGCTAAATCTATTGAAAGCAATAGCAAACCCGATTATCGCGAAAAGCTGGAAGAAGAATTAAAAGAATTGAACCAAAGTGAAATGTGGCAAGCTGGTAAAACAGTTAGAAGCCTTCGTCCGGAGAATAATTAATTCTTCGGTAATACCATCGTTATGCAGCAAACACTATCTTATTCTACACTAGACTTTGCCGGAACCAGAGAGCGGCTGAAGCGGGTGGTAAAACATACACCGCTTACCTTCAGCCGCAATCTGTCGCGGAAGTACGACTGCCAGATTTATCTAAAAAGAGAAGATCTTCAGGTTGTTCGTTCTTATAAACTTCGCGGTGCGTATAATATGATGAGTCGTTTATCGGCTGATCAGATAAAAAATGGAGTAGTTTGCGCAAGTGCGGGCAACCATGCACAGGGTTTTGCTTATAGCTGTAAAAAATTACAGATAAAGGGAGTAGTATTTATGCCCATCATTACCCCCAATCAAAAAGTTACCCAAACGAAAATGTTTGGTGAAGATTGGATTGAAGTGGTGCTTTCCGGCGATACCTACGACGACTGCGCCAAAGAGGCCATGGAATTTACCCACCAGCACCATAAAGTTTTTATACCTGCATTTGATGATATTCGAATTATTGAGGGGCAGGCCACAGTGGGAATGGAAATATTAGAAGACCAACCAGAAATTGATTATCTCTTTTTGCCGGTTGGCGGTGGTGGTTTGAGTGCCGGTGTAGGAGCCTACTTCAAATTATTTTCACCCAAAACTATCATAGTGGGCGTTGAGCCTGCAGGGGCCCCTTCTATGCTGGAAGCCATAAAGGCGGGCCACCCTGTTACGCTTAGCAATATCGAAAGATTTGTAGATGGGGCAGCTGTAAAAAGAGTAGGCGAGGTAACTTTTTCTATTTGTAAGGATGTGATAGATGATATGCATCTTGTGCCGGAAGGAAAAATCTGTTCTACTATTTTGCAATTGTATAACCAGGATGCAATAGTAGTGGAACCTGCGGGGGCCATGACGATTGCTGTGTTGGATGATTATGCCGATATGATTAAAGGGAAAAATGTGGTATGCATTGTGAGTGGAGGTAACAATGATATAGACAGGATGCAGGAAATAAAAGAACGGTCGTTGCAATACGAAGGACTGAAACATTATTTCCTCATTCGGTTTGCTCAACGTCCCGGTGCTTTAAAGGAGTTTGTAAGTAAAGTGTTAGGGCCAAACGACGATATTATCCGGTTCGAGTATATGCAAAAGCATAATAAAGAAACTGGACCTGCTTTGGTGGGGATTGAATTAAAGACTAAGTCGGATTACGAAGTATTGATTCAAAACTTACATCAATATCAAATTAATTTCACGGAAATTAAACCCGAGGATAATTTGTTCGGGTATCTGATATAATTTTTCATCCCTCTAGGGTTGAGATGGATATCACTGGGGCTAAATGCTGTTATTTTTTTTGCCAGTAAGTGCTCAGCAAATTGTATTGTAAATAGTAAAAGTATGCAAGTAATTAAGTTCGGAGGAAGCTCTGTTGCGAATGCGGAGAACATAAAAAAGGTAGTTGAAATTACCCAGCAGAAAATGGAAAAAGGTAATACCCTTGTTGTAGTTTCTGCACTAGGGGGCGTAACGGATCTTTTAATACAGATTGGCAGTATGGCTGCTACGGGAGAAGATGGGTATAAAAATGTATTACAGGAAGTGGAAACCCGGCATCTGGATGTTGTAAGAGGTTTGCTGCCCATTCAACAGCAAAGCGCAACACTTAGCCTTGTAAAGCAGCACTTCAATCAATTAGAAGGACTATGCGACGGGGTATTTTTGTTAAGAGAACTTTCTGCCCGAACCAAAGATAAAATAGTGAGTTATGGAGAACTCTTATCATCCCTAATTATTTCTGCCTGCTTTCAGGCAAATCAAGTGGAGCAACATTGGTTAGATTCGCGGGAGCTGATCAAGACTGATAGCCATTTTGGAATGGCGGCTGTAAATTTTTCGCTTACCAATCCCGCTATTCAAACTTATTTAAAAAATCATCCTGCCGATTTATATATAGCACCTGGTTTTATCGCTTCAGATGAATTTCATCAAACAACCACCCTTGGAAGAGGCGGTTCTGACTATACGGCTGCTATTTATGCTGCTGCAATTGATGCAACTGTATTGGAAATTTGGACAGATGTGAGTGGTATGATGACGGCTGATCCCCGATTGGTTCAAAATCCACGCCCCATTGCTCGTATATCGTATCAGGAAGCTATGGAGCTTTCACACTTTGGAGCAAAAATAATTTATCCGCCCACGATTCAGCCAGTAATGACCAAAAACATTCCGGTATGGATTAAAAACACTTTTGCTCCGGAAGATTTTGGAACCCTGATAGAAAAAGATGCTGCTGCATCTGATAGTTTTATTAGAGGAATTACCAGCATCAATAAAATTTCCCTGCTAAGTTTAGAGGGAAGTGGAATGGTGGGTATTCCCGGATTTTCAAAAAGACTATTCGAGGCACTTGCGGGCGAAAGTGTAAATGTTATTTTAATTACGCAAAGTTCTTCTGAACATTCTATTTGCGTAGGCGTGAATGAAGGCGATGCCCATCGGGCTAAAGTAGCTGTTGACCAACAATTTGAAGTAGAGATATCTAATGGAAAAGTTGAGCCACTGCATATTGAAACGGGTTTGTCTATATTGGCACTCGTAGGGGAACAGATGAAAAGTCACCCGGGTGTAAGTGGAAAAATGTTTGGCGTACTGGGCCGGAATGGTATTAATGTACGCGCTATCGCTCAGGGTTCGTCTGAGAAAAATATTTCTGCGGTATTACTTGAAAAAGATGTGAAGAAAGCGATTAACGTATTGCATGAAGCGTTTTTTGAAACTACTTACAAACAATTGAATGTTTTTATTGCTGGAACCGGAAATGTGGGTGGAAAATTAATCAGTCAAATCCATCAGCAAATTGCCTACCTGCAAGAACATTTGCGTTTGCAGATTCGGATAACCGGATTGGCCAATAGTAAAAAAATCTGCATCCAAGAAGAAGGCATACCCTTAGATAGTTGGCGCGATCAGTTGGCCGCAGCTCCCTCCGGTACCATACATGATTTTGTACAGGCAATCCAAAACGCCAATCTGCGGAATAGTGTATTTGTAGATGTAACAGCTAATGATGTGGTAGCGGGTGTGTATAGTGCTTTGCTAGAAAAGAGTATATCTGTGGTGGCTTGTAATAAAATTGCCTGTTCCGCTTCTTATGCTCATTACAAGCAGCTTAAATTACTGGCACGGGAATACAACACACATTTTTTATTCGAGACCAATGTAGGGGCTGGATTACCGGTTATAGGAACCCTCAATGATTTATTGCGTAGTGGAGATACTATCCTTACTATTAAGGCGGTGTTATCGGGCACCTTGAATTATGTGTTTAATAACTATGATGCTACAATTCCATTTTCACAGGTTGTGCGCCAGGCACAAAAAGAAGGCTATACTGAACCAGATCCGAGATTAGATTTGGGAGGTACTGATGTGATGCGTAAAATTATGATTTTGGCAAGGGAGGCAGGCCAAACCATAGAAATGGCCGACATTCACAACGATCCTTTTTTACCGGCTGCTTGCTTTGAGGGTTCTGTGGAAGATTTTTATCAGGAAATGGAAAAGCAGGAGTCCCATTTTCAGCAGTTGTATCAACAAGCCGCTGAAAAAAATTGTAAGTTAAAGTTTGTAGCTACCTATCAGCAGGGAAAAGCCGCAGTTGGTTTGCAGCATATTTCGGCTGATTCTGATTTTTATCATTTATATGGGAAAGATAATCTAGTATTGTTTTACACAGAAAGATATCCTGAGCAGCCCATGGTAATTAAGGGAGCCGGTGCAGGGGCAGACGTAACAGCTTCAGGCGTATTTGCTGATATAATTAGAGTGGCCCGATAATTGGAGTTCAGCATATGGAAAATATATTCAACACTAAACGAATTTTTGATGCCTCCCCGGCTGCTTCGGGAGGTTTTGTATGGGATATTCAACGTGACAAAGTAGTTACTGTTCAGTCACCTGCTACAGTTGCTAATATGGTATGTGGTTTTGATGTACTAGGTTTTGCGGTAGAAGCGCCTTATGATGTAATGCGGATACAATTTTCTAACCAACCGGGTATTACTATTATTAATGAAGACGATTTTCAATTGCCGGTTGAGCCCGAGAAAAATGTTGCCGGTGCGGCTTTGCTGGCATTATTAGCGGAAGTTCCAATTCCCGGCTTAGGGATGGAAATACGAATCCGAAAACAAATTAAACCCGGTAGCGGTGTAGGATCCAGTGCGGCCAGTGCTGCAGGCGCAGTGGTAGCAGCTAATTATCTGCTCAATGAGCCATTTAGTAAGTCAGATTTGGTAAGGTTTGCCATGAATGGCGAAAAATTGGCTTCCGGGGTGAAACATGCCGACAATATTGCTCCCTGTATTTATGGTGGCGTAACCTTAATCCGATCTATTTTTCCACTCGATATCATATCTATACCCGCTCCGGAATTATATGTAACCATTGTGCATCCTCAAATTGAAGTGCGAACCTCCGATGCCCGAAGTATTTTAAAGCAAAATGTGCTGCTGAAAGATGCCATCAAACAATGGGGTAATATTGCAGGTTTAGTAGCCGGCTTATTACAATCAGATTATGCATTAATTGGCCGATCATTAGAAGATGTGCTGATTGAACCCGTAAGAAGTATTCTTATTCCGGGATTTCATGAAGTAAAAGAAAGGGCTAGGGCAGTGGGTGCTTTGGGAGGAGGTATTTCAGGATCCGGGCCTTCTATTTTTATGCTCAGTACCCAAAGAGATATTGCCGAAGCGATAGAGCAAGAGATGAAAGCAATTTTTTCGCGTATCGAATTAGCCCATCATACTTATGTAACTACTATTAATTCTGCCGGCATACGTGTTATTGAATCGTAGCTGTTAGTTTATTTTATCTATCCATGCAATATTATAGTTTACATAATCCGCAGTTAAAAGTTGATTTTCGCGAAGCAACTATATTGGGTCAGGCTCCTGATAAAGGATTATTTTTTCCGGAGTTGATTCCAACCTATTCAGCTGCAGAATGGGAAGAGCTGCTGCAGTTGTCTGCTCAAGAGATGGCATTTCGGATTATGCAGCCCTATGTTGGGGAAAGTATTCCGGCTTCCGCATTACAACAAATTATTACCGAAACCCTTTCTTTCCCTTTTCCCATGGTTCCGGTTACTACTTCTCTGTATGCGCTTGAACTGTTTCATGGACCTACACTTGCTTTTAAAGATGTGGGTGCCCGATTCATGAGTCGTTGTTTGGGATATTTCTTTCAATCGCATCCCAAAAAAGTAACTGTTTTGGTTGCAACATCGGGTGATACCGGCGGAGCAGTAGCCAGTGGTTTTTTAGGGGTAGCAGGTGTAGAGGTAGTTATCCTATATCCAAAGGGGAAGGTAAGTCCGGTACAGGAGTTACAGCTTACTACCTGTGGACAAAATATAACTGCCCTTGCGATTGAAGGAAGTTTTGATGATTGTCAGTTTATGGTAAAAGAAGCATTCATGGATGCTGACTTACAACGGCATCGGCAACTTACCTCGGCCAACTCTATTAATGTAGCCCGTTGGTTACCGCAACAATTGTATTATATACTTGCCTGCCAGCAGTGGCCTAAACAACTTCCTTTGCCCGTAGTGTCGGTACCCAGTGGGAACTTTGGAAATCTTTGTGCTGGTTTGGTTGCGTGGAAAAGTGGGTTGCCGGTACATCATTTCATTGCCGCTTGTAATGCCAACGATTCGGTGTCAGCCTATTTGCAGGGGTCAGCCTTTTTGCCACAAAAAGCCATTCCTACCATCTCAAATGCTATGGATGTGGGTAATCCGAGTAATTTCATTCGTATACTTGAATTGTTTCAGCAAGATAATGATTGGATAAGAAGCTTGGTTTCGGGATTTACCATTTCAGATGCTGATACGAAAGCTACTATTGAAAGGGTATATCGAGATTATCATTATGTTCTCGACCCGCATGGTGCTGTTGCGATGCTTGCCTTGGAAAGATATTTGGCTGATCATCCCTCCGAAGCGGGCCTCTTTTTGGCAACGGCTCATCCGGTAAAGTTTCCGGAAACCGTTGAATTTGCGATAGGAAAGCAGCTTGAAATGCCCGCAGCTGCAAAAGATTTAATAGGAAAAACTAGCCACTCAATTTTTATGCCTCCAGATTTTGCACAGTTGAAATCCTGGTTATTGAACCGCTAAGTCAAGTTACTTTTACAACAGGCCTTAATCACCTGCTTTTTTAGAATAGGGCTTATTCATTCAAGGAGTATCATCCGCATCAAATTCAATCACTTTTAGTTTACGGTTAAGTGTAACTAAAACATTTTTCTAAGATCTACAATAAACTGGTTGGTGCCCTTCATGTTAATAAACCCTTGTCTAGGCCTGTCTAAATCAATAATCACCTGGATACATGCACAAACCATTAGGGCAAATACAATACTGATAATATACGGATTTCGGCTGGAAGACTTTTGAAATCCGAGGATAAAACTACTAATAAAACAAAGCAGAAATAGCAGCCAAAGGATAGAATCCGGCACGGTTGCATTTTTTTCGGCATTGCGAGTGGTTACGATATCTATCATGGCATTTAAAGCAGGTATCATTTGATTGGAGGCTACTAAGTTATCTTTTATCTTAGAAGCTTTGGCTACTTCCGACCAGATCTGGTTATCCCATTTTTCGGTTTCGGCCATAGCTTTTTTTTCCTTTGCTTCATCATTTCCCGACTGAAAATAATCGATCCGGGCTTCCACATAGCTTTTCAGGTAATTTTTTAAAACAATTCGAGTAGAGTCGGGATAGAGGTCGCACCGTAAAATAGCAGTTCCTATATTGTTGGCTTCTGATAACATTACAGCCCTTCTGCTTTCGTAGCGAGATGCCGACATGCCGAAGGTAAATGCCAAGAGCAAGGCCAATAAGCCTAAAAGAGAGCCTTCAATCGGATTAATGGTGTCGTCTACATATTTGCTAAAACTGGGAAGTTTCGCCAATTGATTAGCAATAAAATAAATTAAAATCATCCCTATAAATAAACCGAGAGAAATAGCAAGGGGGCTTAATCCAGATAGAAAAGTATGCTGCATATAACAAGTATTAGAAGTTAATGGTGATGTATTCATCTACGGTTTGTCCGCCCCAATTTTGCACTTTATTCATGATCCATTTCTTTTGTTTATTATTGGCGGCAAATCTGATTTTGCCTTCTCTCTTGCAAATTTTACCTCCATTAATGATAGCTTCCTGACTAACAATGGTACCATTAAATTCCATTATACTGGCACTGATTAATTGCAGGGTACCGTTGATTGTCATATAACCCTTATTATCCCTACCCGTTTGTTTACCGGTGATTGTATATTTACCGTTTCCTGCAGCCGTAATAGTTGCTTTTCCTGGTTTATCCCAACTCATCCATTCGGCCCAATAAATTTCAATATCGTGAGTTCCAGTTCGCAACTTGGGGTTAGTTGTTACTTTATTTCTTTTGTAAAAGCCATCTACATATACGCTCTTTCCAAAACCGCAAGCGAATGTAGTACCTGCTGATTCCTGTTTTACCTGAACCCCTTCTTCAGAAAACTCAAAAATTACC
>Ga0208364_1000099_pt1 | contig 20134 bp, 32 predicted proteins | sample LakMenEpi08Jun12_FD_150680 | JGI IMG/M metagenome (GOLD analysis project Ga0208364, IMG submission 150680) | Freshwater microbial communities from Lake Mendota, WI - 08JUN2012 deep hole epilimnion (SPAdes) | ecosystem: Environmental > Aquatic > Freshwater > Lake > Epilimnion/Euphotic zone ...
GCCGCCCCCACCGCCGTAGCCGCTGCCGATGTCGCCGCCCATAAACCGACGAACGTCGCGATAAAGAAATGGTGGCCGAACTAGGAACTCTTCTCCGATCATGCCGCGATCTGAATACCAATCCGCAACGGCACCCCTTGGCACGCCGGGCAAGTGGATATCGTCGCGGTCAATCATCGCGGTTGTCCTGCCGTAACGAATTCGTCCGTGTCGCCGTCGCGGCCCGTCACGACCTTTGCAAAATGACTTGCGGGCATCTCGATCGTCGGCAGTTGCGGCTTGATGCAATCGTGCAATCCCTGCGTATGCTCCTTCGCCTTTTTCGCATCGCCCGCCGCGTGCCGTGATGCTGACGCATGTTCCGCCGCTTTGCCTTCATACTTTGTACAGTTCGTTTCGGCCGTCAGGCATCGGGCGAGCGCCTGATTGATTTCCGCCAGGCTCTCATTCCGCGCCGCGCGGTCGAGATATTCGACAATCAACATATACCCGACGATCAGCGTCAACGCGATTTCATACGCGATGACAAATTGCTCGGTCGTCATGACTTGCCCCCCGTGAGTTTCTTAAAGCGGTTCAGGGCCAATTCCTGCCGCATGATTTCGATATTGACTGGCGCCTCAATTCCAAGACTGACCGCGCCGTTTTCAACCTTCGTCACCATGACCTTAATTTTGTTGTCGATGTAGATGGCCTCGCCGATTTTCCTCTTGAGAATCAGCATGCTCGCCTCGGGAAAGTAGGTGTGGGGAAGTGGCCCGTATCGTGGGCCAGCCGTCGCGTTTGCGCCATGGAGGACGGCGGTGCAATTTGCCGCCGTTCAATTTTGACCTCTAGGATACCTCGCGGACAATTCAAGGCCGCTCGATCTGGCGCTAATCCCCACTCCGCTATCCTGTCCGGTAAAGGTTTTCCGGCAATTCGCGGTCGCGGCTCGTGGGAAGCCGTGGTCGTCAAAACGGGATATCGGCGTCAACCGGTTGCTGCGGCTTCGGCTCAGGCTGCGGCCCGTCTTTGTCAGTCTGCCAAGGGAAATAATCCGATACGCCATTCGACTCGGGGAAATTGTCTTTCGGTGGCTTGACGCGCAGTTTGACTTTGACGTTCTTCCCGATCAATTCCATCGGGTCCAGGTCGCCACTGACTTCGAGGCCGGCCGCCCTTGCAAGGTTCTTGATCTTCCAATCGGCCGAATACTGCCCGCCTTGAATGATGTAATCGGTCAATCTGTATTCGTTCGCCGTGACCGTGTTCCATACGGCCATTTTTACGACAAGCATCGGATTGCCGGCCTTGGAATTCTTTTCCTCGGCGTGGACAATTTGGGCCGGGTATTCACCGGCGGGCAGGACGGTTGACGGCTTTTTTGCGTCGGGGTTGTATTGCATGTGTGTAATCCGTGGTTAGGTGGTGTGATGGTGTGATTGTTATGCGGTGGCGGTCTGTGCTTTCAGTTGCGCCTCAAGCCAGCCGATCCGCTTGGCCATGGATTCGCTCGTCAGCAGGGCCACGTCGGGCGTCGCGGAGTCCCATTTTTCGAGGATCGCCTTATCGACTCGGACCTTGGCGATCAATCCCGCGTAGGCGTCCCGCTGCTCCTGTGTGCAAAGGTCAAGTTTCGCCGCCTCGCGGTCGATCACGTCGATCCCGTAGCGCGATGAAAATTCCTTGAACGACCACGGGAATGTCGAGGCCTCGGGGAATTTTTCCATGCGGGTCTTGCCCACGCGGGCGATCCGCGACGGCCCCATCTTTTCGATCTGCAGGACAAGGTGCAGTTCGTATTCGAGCTTGTCCCATCCATCGAATGTGACCCCGACTTCCTTGCCGTCTTTCCATGTCGATTTCTGGTGATGGATCAAAACGACATTCATGTCGAGCTTGTTGATCCATGCGACCAGCCGCCGCATGTACGCAATCGCGGGCTTCTTCGATGCGCCGAAAGCGTCTTCAACATTGTTGCGAATCATTTCCTCTTGCGTCATCGCGATTTGATTGTTGAACAACTTGCTCATGCTGTCAATCACCAGCGTTTTGCGGTCGTGTTCTTCCGTCGCGAGTGCCTGAATCTGCTCAAGGACGGAATTAAAATCAAGTGAACCGTCCTCTGGGCCGAAGTACATGGCCTTTGATTCCTTGAGTTTTTTCCGGTAGTGGTCGAGGTCGGCCCCGCCTTCCGTGTCGATATAGAAGACGTTGGGGAATTCCATCGCCATCCACGTCTTGCCGCATCCAGGCTTTCCGTACACGACGATTTTCGGCTTGGACGGCTCGACCGCTTGCGGGTCGCGGCCTTTGAGTCGTGAGGTTTTTTTGGTGGTCATGTGGTTGTGGTTGTGTGTGGTTGTGTAGGTGTAATTGTGTGCGAGTGTGGTTAGTGTTTTTTATCCGTGTCGGTCGGCCTCCTTTACGGTTGGCACGCCTTCCGCTTTGGCGATAGCGGCGCGGGCCAAAGTTGCAGCAGGGTGGATGCCGTGTGCATCTTCCCACACCATCATTTCGGACAGCATCTCTTTGCACGCCGCCAGCAATTCAGGCGCGGCGGCGATCAGGCGGGCATCGGCAATTTGCAGGCCATCGCTGTACGGAATCTCATGCGGCGATGTGTAAGCAATAGCACCGTAGCCAGGCCCCTTTGGTCCCCAAACGATGCACTTAGCGACATCGGCAATTTGCAGGCCATCGCTGTACGGAAGCCCATGCGGCGATGTGTAAGCAATAGCACCGTAGCCAGGGCCCTTTGGTCCCCAAACGATGCACTTAGCGACATCGGTATCGTAGCCTTTGGCATTTTCGTCAACTTGCCACGGTCCCGGCGTGTGCTTACTCATTCCTCACCCCCCATCGCCACCACGGGCAGCACAATTTCCGGTTCTGTCCCGTCGGCGTCGGCCTCTTCGGCGTCGTCCCATCCTTCACGCCACGCTTGTATGGCGTTGCCGTGAAAACCTCCGCCATCGTCGCGAGAGATGCCTTCCTGATAGGCATCGTATCCGGCCTCGTAGGCACTATCACCAATTGATTCGTGTTGCCCCCGGAAATACTCGTCGTCGCCGGGCAGTTCGTGAACGCCCAACTGCGGGCGGTCGTAGATCGGGTCGTTGATCGGTGGTGGCATCGCATTCTCTCCCGATGGCAACCGGCCATCACGGGCGGCGGTGTGCCGCGTGGTTTGTAATTAGAACGGCAGGTCCGGGCCGGCGGAGGCCGCTGACATTTCTGGCCGTTCGCGTGTTTCAAGTTCGCCCCCGACGCAAAGCGCCGATACGCTGAGTTCGGAATGCAGCCGAAGCAATTCCGCCGCCGGTGCCTGCGAGAGGTCGGCCGACGCGACGAAAGCCGAGACCGCCGCGACAAGCTGAGCCAAGCGGTAGTGGTCGTAGCCCGCGTCGATCGGGTCGATGGCGTCGATGTGTTGCGTGTTCATTGTCGCTTCCCCGTGTGGTGTGTGATTGGCCTCGTCAGTCGCCGCATGACGGCGAGACGCCCTAAGGCGTTTCGGCCTTATTTTCAACTAAACAATATCCATTGTAAGGATAATTATTTGGCTTGCCCCAGCAGATCATGCCGCACTGTTCTAACCCTTCAATGATCCATTTTGGCGTGTTTTTTGCGGGTTGCCGCCCCGCCTTTAGACTGCTAATAACTTTTTGCGCTTGTGGTAAAAGTTTCATCGTTTTGCCCCGTTAGTGATGTGATGTATTTATACGACAAACTGACGTAGCGTGCAACCCACTCTGCAAAATTTTTATCAAACTATTTCCTTGAATCGCGTTTTTCCCCTAGTTTTCTAACGTTTTTCGTGCTGTTTTTTTTCGTAAAATTCCGCCAAAATTCGGACTGGACCGGGCAATTTCTCCCATGGCATCGCCTCATACCGCTGGTAGGTGCGGTGCGAAACGCGAAAAAAACGTGCGGCAAACTGAGCCTGCGACAGGTCGCCGCGCAGGGTGATGAGGCGTTGGTTGGGCATGGTTATTTATTCCGCGTTGTCGATGTGGCGGGGGCTTTCATCCTGCGGAAAGCGCGGCATAGATGTCCATACGGCTAGTGCTAAGGATTCACCGAGCGTCGGAGTAAAGTTTGCCAAGAAGTACCCTGAAATTTCTTTGATGAATCTCGGTGGCAAATTTCGCGCTAACGCTTCAAGTAGGCATCCCAAAAAAGCTGGGCGCATCTCTTTTTCCCTAGACATCTCAAACGATAACTCGGCAGGAAATCCCATTTCATCGTGCATGGCCACAATCCAAGCTCCCAAGCCTACGGAACCGGATTCATAACCGCACTTGATCGTGGGCCCCGATGTTTTAATGGCCACGATTGTAGTCCTCACTGTTGCGGGGGCTTTCATCTTGCGGAAAGCGCTGCGTTTCCGGCTTCTTCGCAAAAAAATCAACCGTCGCATTGTGCAACCTCTCGGCCGTAGGATCGTCAGCGATATGCCCGATGGCTTCGCCGATGGCCAAGATTAGGACAACTGCTTCGGTGGTCATGGTTTTTTCCGTTGCAAACTAGCGCAGGGCCGAATCGGACGGCCGACCTCCCCGTTATCAGCAGGGCGATCTTCCACTAAGCTACGGCGCTGGATTTTGTCTAATAAGCACGCACCGATTCGAACGGTGTTTGGCAGAACTGCGCGTGACGGTCAACCGCTCGCGATCAGTTGTCTTCTGTGTGCCCTTGCGGGGCTTCCGTCGCCTGCCTTTACGCCTGGTTGCGGGTGCCAGCCCGCCCCGTGCTTACGCCCCGAATCCACGACGCTCGGGGCAACACGTCTAAAGACCATTTATGCGTTCCTATCGCATTTCAGGCCGTGGTTCGTCGCCCTACTTCGGGCAAATTCCATTCGCACAGTTACCGACAAACGTCGCCACCGGCCGCGACTCGACCACGCTCCGCACACCGCCTATTGTCTGCGCCGCAACCGTCGCCACTGGCCGATGCTCGCGGATCACCTGCACCACTCGCCGCACCGGCCCCGTGCCTCGCGGCGACAGAATGCCGAGCGGGCCGGCCTGAGCCGCCGCGCCAACGCCGATCGCGGCGCAAATCAAAAGGTAACGCATCATGCCCAACCCTCTTCCGGGGAACCGCCCGGCCGGTTTATCACGCCCCGCCGATGCTTATCATCCATGGCATCGGCAGGGGTCCGGTCGTCGCATCGTGCAACGGCCCTTCCGTGGCTTAGGGCAACCGGACGGCCCGCTGTCGAGCCGCCCGGCCGTCTCTCCCAATCCCGGCTACGCCGCCGGTGCATGAATAGATATCCGCACGCGACAGGATTGCAAGAGGCCAACAACAAAATTTCGCAAAAAAGTTTTTCACCGTTGAATTCCCGCAGGAAACTTCAACTATTTTGAACTATTTTGGCTTTTTTCCTTTCCGCCCGCTTGATAACCGTGCCAAGCCCGTGTAATTGTTAACCGATCACTTCGCCAAAAAGGACAAAATGGACGACACGATCCCGCCTGAACTGCCCGAAGACCCGAACGAAACACCGCCCGATGTTGAAAGGTGGCGGTCTTTCCGCTATCGCGAATTGATGGCCGAACGCGCCGAATGGCTGGCCATCGGCCACTACGGCCCGGCCGTCCGCTGCACGCGGCTGGCATGGTGCCGACATCCATTCGCGAACACTCGAACCACGAGGATAGCATGAGGACACAGGAACAGATTACGCAAGAATTCCGCGAGTCCCTGACGCGGGCCAGGGCGTTGTGGGATGAGTTGCTGGCGTGCGTCAAAGCCAAACCTGCCGATCCGGAGGAGCCGAAGTATCGGGATGTGACGGAGGCGGACATTGGCAAAGAAGTCGAGGTATCAGATTACCATGACTTTTCTGGAGTTCTCAAAGGCACACTCGGGATGATTTCAAATATTGGTAATGTTTACTTGAAAGATGGCATTCCATACGACTACGCTCGCATCCGCATCACTCCCGATGAAATCGCCGCCGCTCGAAAATTACAAGACGGATCAAGCGGCTGCACCATTACAGCCGTTTGGGGCTAACAACACTAACCTGAGGTGACCTATGACCGAGAACAACGACACTGACTGGCGGCCGGCCGTGTGGCCTGACGACTGGGGGATGCGTGCGAGGCCTGCCGGATCAATTCACTACCTTGGCTTTCTGGTCGGGTACTACCCGATTGACACTCACTGCTGGCTGTTGCGGAGTTTTTATGACGTAGACGAGGATAAACCGAGGCAATTTTTCAACTGCGAAGTCAATACCAAACTGTCGCGACTTGTGATGCCTTAAACAAAAGGGGCTGATGATGGCCAAGCCAGACCTTCGAGACAATCGAAAATTCCTTCGGATGAAGCGCCTGCTCGGCGAGCCGACCCCGCACGTCATCGGCTACCTCGAATGCCTATGGATGCGCGGATACCAAACCGGCAACCCGATAATCGGGGATGAGTTTGATGTGGAGACCGCCGCCGAGTATCCCGGCGAGGAAGGTAAATTCGCCCGCGTGGCCATCGATGTCGGGTTCATCGACCGCCTTCCGGACGGAAAATTGGCCATCCACCAGCTCTACGAACACGCTCCGAGATACGTCAAGCAGCGCATGAAGCGGATCGGAACGGCACCAATGGACGCCCATTGTGACAACGATGAGTCGCAAAACGACGAATTTTGCAACAACATCGACACAATGAGCGCACAATGGGCGACTATTGTGTCACAGTGTGCGCCCATTGAGCGCCCCATTGTGAGCCATAACCAAGAACCAAGAACCAAGAACCAAGAACCGAAAACCAAAAACCGAAAAGATAAAAGACATTTCGCGGCTACCGCCGCGTCGATCGAAACGACGTCACTTCCTGCCGACGATTTGCCAAAAGAAAAACCGCCGAAGCCGCCACGGGCCGAGCGACCGCGTGACGAGCTGTACGACGCCATCGAGGCCGTGACGGGCTGCCGGGGCGGGCATGTGGGCAAGGCAGCGGCCGAATTGCGGAAAGCCGACCCGCCCTACACGCCGGAGGACGTGCGGGAGTTCGGCAGGAGGTTTTACGAATTGTGCCCATACGCCGCCGATGGCGCCGGGCGGTTGCCGAACGTCGGGGAGGTCGAAAAATATATCGGGCGGTTGCGGATCGCCGCCCATCCACCGCCGCCGGGTGCCAGGCCGACGATGCTGACACCGAAGACCGCCGAGGCCATGCTGGTAATCGACAGCCTCGCCCGCGAAATTGAAGAAGCCAAACGCCGCGAGGCGGCCGCATTGACGCCCGCTAACCTTGCCGCAATTCCGGAGTGACTTATGCCCGGCTGGTACCTCGAATGGATCGCGGCCTACCTCACCGCGAACGATGCGAACACCGGAACAAATCAGGCCATGCTCAAGGCGTGGTGGCCGGGGTTCGTGGCTCTCCGTGCCGATCCCGCCGAGATGCGTCAGGCGATTTATGACGTATTGGCCCTGACCGACCGGCCGATCCGCACGGCCGATCATTTCGCGGCAATCCGATCGGCGATTCTCAATCGGCGTGCGGATCGTGCCAAGGCGGCCGTCAAGGATTATTCCGCCGAGGATCGCGGGCTATGCACCGAATGCGGCGATACGGGCTGGATCATCGTCCCGCACCACAAGCATTCTTCCGCCGAGGGCTGGCGGCCGGCCTATTCTTCCACGGCAAAAGAGATTTTTGTAACGTGTGCGGTTCTTTGCGCCTGCTCCATCGGGCGACGGTTTGCCGACGCACAAAAAGAGCGGGATGAATCGCAACGGGCGATGGGCATCGAGGCGTATCAAAATTTTGTCAACAGCAATTGGCGGCAGCAGATGATCGACCGTCGGAGCGACCGCGAGGCGCTGTATCGCACTGAGGCCGCGATTGACCCGAAGGCGATGATTGGCCAGATTGCAAGAGGTGTGCGGTGAAAAGCAAAGTCTATTACAACGACTTTGACCTTCATGCCTGCGATTGGATGCAAGGCCTGATGGAAGCCGGTCTGATCGCAAAAGGCACTATCGACAACCGGAGTATAAAAAATGTCCTACCAGACGACGTTCGAGGATTTGAGCGAGTGCATTTCTTTGCCGGGATCGCCGGATGGGAATACGCTTTGCAACTTGCGGGATGGCCCGACGATCGGCCGGTGTGGACGGGGTCGTGCCCGTGCCAAAGCTACTCGAGTGCTGGCAAGCGAAAGGGCAACGACGACGAACGCGACCTGTGGCCCGATTACTTCAATCTCATCCGCGAGTGTCGCCCTGCAACGGTCTTTGGTGAGCAAGTTGCGAACGCAATTCGATTCGGTTGGATCGACCGTCTACAAGCAGACATGGAAGGAGAGGGTTACGCCGTCGGGTTTGCGGTATTGGGAGCACACAGCGCGGGCCGCGACCACATCCGACAGCGATTGTTTTGGGTGGCCGACGCCGCGAGCGGAAGAGCCAGGCAGAACCAACGATGGTTACGGGAAGAGCGTGGGCATGGTAGCATCTCTGACGGGATGGCCGACGCCGGAGGCCAGCGAGAATTCCAATCGCGGGGCATCATGCCCGCCGTCACAAATGGAAGGGCGGCGAGGGAAGACGTTGGCATTGGCGGCATCTCTGGCCGGATGGCCATCCCCAATGGCCGGCACGAATGCGACGGACAGCTACAACGCAGCGGGGAACAACGATTCGAGCCGGAAGACGGTGGAACTGGTGAGCGGATGGGCGACTCCATCGGCATCGGACAAGAAAGGCGCACCGACGGAAGAATCTTATTTTCGAAAAGACGGGAAGCAGCGGAACGACCGGCTCGATTTCCAAGCGGCGATTACGACTACATCCCCTGTCGAGACGGGAAGACGCGGCGTGTTGAATCCGGCATTGAGCCTTTGGTTGATGGGATACCCTTCCGATTGGCTGATGGCCGCACCCGTGAAAACGTCTCGCGTCAAAAAGTCCTCCACGGGATCGGGAACGCGATAGTTCCCCAAGTCGCCGCTGCGTTTATTCGATCGTTCCTCGAAAGCGAAAATAGCGAAATATGAAAAAACCGAAACTGTCCGAAGCCGATTTTTTGAAACAAGTAATCGCTCTCGCCCGGCTGAACGGCTGGCGTGTGGCACATTTCCGGCCTGCGATGAGCAAATCAGGCCGATGGATGACGGCCGTCCAAGGCGACGGTGCGGGGTTCCCTGATCTCGTGCTAGTCCGCGAAGTGGTGATTTTTGCCGAATTGAAGGTCGGCAAAAACAAACCGTCGCCCGCCCAAGTCGCTTGGCTGGAAGATTTGAAAGCCGCCGGGGCCATCGCGCATGTCTGGCGGCCCGAAGATTGGGAGACGATCCGAATCGCCCTCAGCCGGTGACGCTAAAACCCCGCCAGAACGCATAGGATCGCGTCTGACGGGGTTTCATGGTAAAAATGGATATTTTCCCGTTTAGGGAAAGATCGACCGAATTTGGGGCGATAATGCGGAAAGGGTGCTATTGAATTTTCGGTAGTGGCCTAAGAGTGTGTTGATCTTGAGTGCGTGGGAGGTCGCGGCTTTTCTTTGCCAGCGCCGTACTTCCACGATAGACCGTACAAATAAGCTGCCATTACAGCCAAAACTGTGCCAGTGGAGCCAAGCATAATTTTCCATTTTTCTTCTGTTGCTGGGTCGTTTAGTTTTAACAAGCCAGCAATTCCTATCAAAACCGATGCTACTATATTACACGCCTGAGAAGAGAACACCATAGCGCCGCTTGTGCGGTTAGTTATTTCTAGTTCTGTGTTTCGTTGAATAAAATACTCAACTCTATCGTGTTGGCACTTAAGTTCATCTTCTACTTCATCCAGCTCTTGCTTAAGTAATTGGCATTCATCTTTATGATACATGATTTGATGGTCTTTGTCTGCAATAAGCTTTTCTTCTAAATCGTCAGCTCGGATGCTAAGCGTTTTCCCTTTGCGAGGGGAAGACTCCTTTATCGCCTGTTTAGTTAGAGAATCAGGCTTATCCGATGGCGCTTCTGCGGGGCCAGTTACGGCTTCAATTTCTTTGATATTGGCCGACTCATCCATTGCATGATTGCCTATTTTTGTTTCTGGCTTTTGAAGTATGCCGAAATAATCTTGTTGTCAATGACAGCACCCTTTGGTATACCATTCGGATACTTTTCGCTGACAGTGCTCCAAGGTGCACCCGGAGCATGTGTCATGTTAGACAACTGTACTGCGGAATATTTTTTGTAAACGCTCCAGACTTTATCAAGCAACTCAATTAGTTGCTCGTTTCCTTCTGTCGGAATGGTTGGGTTGTACTCTCTAACTTTGCCTGTTTTTTTGACATTATCTCCCCACTTCAACTTTGTCGCCAATGCAGTAATAGGGCTGTTACCGAAGTGTTTGAACTCATGGTAAAGCGATGGAATAACCGGGCCGTAAGGCCATGCTTGAACTAATTCGTTAATAAGAGGGGCGTCGTCGGATAAAGCCAAGTGCCATCCGTGAGCAAAAAAAACCAGTTTTTGGATCTTCATCGGGGAAAGTGAATACGCACCTTCTTCGTCTTTTGCTTTCCGCAAAAAAAAATTGGCCACCGCTTTTGCTGAAAACGCCATTCGTCGGCCCCTTCCCCTCCGCAAAAAGCATGTCTATTTGTACATGCACTGTAGGCTATTCTATCGCGTAAGTCAAGAGAAAGCAATTTGTAAAAAATTCAGGCGAAACCGAAATGAGTTTACTGCTGATTTGCGGTACGCTCGTTCAGGCGACGATGCGCGCGCCGTGAGGTAGAATTGCGTTATGAACAAACCCCGACTGCCCGATCCCTCAGTGACTGCGTTCGCGATCATGCAGCGTATCGCTGGCGATACGGAGCTAGCGGGGGACGAAAAAAAAACGACAGCCGAAGAAACCCGCACCACGAAGCGTAGGCGGGCTAGGGCAACGTCGCCAAGACCGGCGAAACGGAAAACTAAGCCCTAATTGTTTTCTCCATTCTCGTCATACCTCATTCCTGGCAGCATTGGCGTTTCGTTCATCTTCGGGTACAGCTCGTTCACCCGCGCGTAAAATTCGGCCCATGATTTCGACAGTTTCATGGCGACAGTAAGTCCTTCCAAGTGCATTCGCAGTCGCGGGTGCCCGTGATCTGGGGTTAGCCATTGGAAGTGCTTTTTCTTGCGTTGCTTGCTCTCAGGCTCTACGGGGTTCTTTCGCCTGAGTTCATCCAAGACTCCGGGAGCAAGACGGGAATAAACAAGATCGTTAGTCAAATGCCCAACGTACCCCGGCCGTTTTGACGCGCCTGTATAAGTCATCCCACGGAGTCGGAATAACTCCATGTAAAAATCAGACGGGAATGTACGAACCCACTTTTGCAACTCCTTTGCGACAAACCCTTCAAGTATCGTTGCTAGCGCGTCGCGGGCACGGAAGTCTTGATAGCCCGTTGCCTCATCGACCATCGCCACAATTCCCGTCTTCGTCAGCCCTCGAACGAGAATTTCGCACTGGGCAGCAATGTGGATTTGTTGATGGTGAAGTTTTCCTTGACGGCGAGCTTCCAAGACAGAGTCGCAGAGGTCGGCAAGGATAATTGCCTCGTACCCGTAAGCCAACGACCCGCCCGGAACCCGGAACTTTATTGGGTTCTTGATCACCTCCAATAATTGCGGCGAAATGAAGGAGTTCAGCGATTTTCCGGTCACAAATTTGGTCAGTCGATCACCCTCTACTTCTTTGCTTCCCGTTCCCTGCGACATGGCGAGCGCTTTGAACACTCCGCCTTGAACGATCACGCGACGTTCATCGCTCAAAACGTAGCAAGGGATTTCGATGTCTACGATCTTCAAGGGCCGATCAGGCGAGCCGTGGGTTGCCGTCGGAACTGCAACCATTTTCCCGCTTTTAACCCACCGTGCTTCCGCAGCCTTGCGGGCGCTTTCGGCGCGTTCTTCGGCTGTCATTCTCGCTGCTCGCGATTTGCCCCCCATCGAAGCCATAGACCGGGGCTGGTTTGGTTCTTCGATCATCGCAGTATTCCTCAAAAGTGTGTTGGCGAACTGTTGACATTATGCGTGCTAGCAGGCATAATGTCAATGCCTGCTAGCACGCATTCTGAAAAGGCCGCTTCGATGAACTGCCCCACCTGCCAATCCGAAGCTCGCAAATTTGGGAAAGACCGGAAGGGCAATCAGCGTTTCCAATGCCTTGCTTGCAAAAAGACGTTCGCCGATGCCCCGGTCAATCCGCTTGGCGATATGCGTCTGCCGTTCGAGAAGGCCGTGGCCGTCCTGAAATGCTTGCTGGAAGGTGTCAGCGTTCGTTCGACAATGCGGCTGACTGGCGTTAATCGTTCGACGATTCTTGACCTCATGGTGATGATGGGCGAGCGGTGCATGTCGCTTTTGGAAGGCCGAATCAAAAGCATGCCAGTCGTTGACGTTCAATGCGACGAAATCTGGGGATTCGTTGGCATGAAAGAGCGGACACGATTGAAGAACCACCCGGACCGTGCGGACGTTGGCGATGCCTACTGCTACGTCGGCATCGAACGCGAAACGAAACTTGTCCTCGCGTGGCATCTCGGCATCCGCTCAACGCACGATACCGAAATGTTCGCCGATCATCTTGCCCGTGCCACGTCCGGCCGATTCCAAGTGTCTACTGACGGCTACCGGCCTTACAAAACGGCGATTCCGGCCGCGATGCCGCAAGCTGATTTCGCTCAACTCGTCAAGCAATACGCCGACAAGAACGAAGGCAAGTACAGCCCCGGCGAAGTGACTGGCACCGTCAAAACACCGGTCAACGGCCACCCCGAAGAACACCGCATTTGCACCTCGCACGTCGAACGCAATAACCTCACGATTCGGATGCAGAACCGCCGAATGACCCGACTCACGAATGCCTTCTCAAAGAAATGGGAAAACCATCTCGCGATGCTGAGCCTTCAATTCGGATACTACAATTTCTGCCGCAAGCACCAAACGCTCAAGATGACACCGGCGATGGCGGCAGGGATTGAAGATCACCAATGGACGGTTGAAGAATTGATCCGAAACACGGCCGGGATATCAACACAGTGATAGGCCACTACCGAATTTTCGGCCCGACGCCTCGGGCCATCGTCAGCGGATTAGCGACTTGACTTGTCGAGTAATTCCCAATGCGCGATTTCTTCGGTGGTCGGCGTGAATGCTTTGCCAATCTCTTGGTATCGCCCGTTGCTGTTGACCTTTCGAGCGATAATTCCCGATTTCACCTTACGGACTTCGATGTGGCACACCCCGCCGTGCGCCCTTTGGTCTTGCCTACCGCCCACGCTGCCGGTGTAGCCAACGGTGCAGATCGTCGTGTACTTGGTTGTGATTTTCATCGTCATCCCCATCATCCCGGTCCCGCCGGGTCGGTTGAGCGGGTGTCGCTCGTGTGATGTAATGATACCGGATGCGGGACGCCTGACAATGGGAATCCCGCAAAAATGTCGAAATTATTTTGCGACTTGATAGCCTCTCGCCTTTAGTTCGGCGGTGGCCTGAATTCGCGTCATCGGACCGACAATTCGCGGGCCGGTTTCTTTCCCGCGACTGGATGGCGGGAAAGTAAAATAGATTTCGTCGTCGTCGGGAACAATTACGGGCATTTGAGTCGCCCGCAAGTCGAAGCCGATGTCGAGGGGCAGGAGAGACGATTTATGCACGCCGCACCGTGACCTTGATCCCGCTCGTTTTGCCCGGCGCCCACAGCCCGCCGCCTTGCGATTCTAGCCAGTTATTGACCAGCACGGCCGCCTTGCGATGGCAGTGGCGAGCGTCGGCCACTTGGAATGGCGTCGATGTCCAGCCACCGTCGGCAGTCCCGATCATCAGCGGGCACGCCGCTTGGGCGAAATTGGCCTTGATCTTGAGCGTGTCGCCGTTGGCTGCGAAAGTGTAAACGTTCATGACTTGTTTCTCCACCGTTTCGGGTCGGCAACCCTGCGAGCGGATGTCGCTCGTCTTGTCTGATAATACTATAGTCCCGCATCCGGGACGTGTCAAGAGTTTCAGGAAATATTTCCTGAAATATTTCCTGAAATCATTTTGGCCCTGATTTCCAAGCCTAAAACCGCCAAAAGCCGCTCGATTTTTTCGCCCGTGAGGTCTGAATTTCCTGAAAAATACCGGTGCAATGTCGTCCGCCCGATCCCGATACCAGGCTGCCGGGCGATGGCGTGCGCCGTCAGGCCAAGTTCTGCGGCGCGTGCGATGATTTTGTCGCGGATAGTCATGCCTGCAAGGTACAGGATACGGGACGGCTGTCAACCTTTTTCGGCCGTCATCGGCATGACGAGATAAATCTGATTCGACTCGCCTTTGAGCGTGACGGGCTTGGCGCCATCGGTCATTTTGAGGCACACGGCCCCCGTCTGCGATTGCAGGTAATCCAGCATATATTTCGGATCAAGGGCAATTTCGAAATCCTCAATCTCACAGCCGGGGCACTCAAAGACAACGCGCGACCGGCCCGTATCGGGCCCCGTGGCCGTCAATTCGATTTCGCCCTTGCGGAAGACAAAATTGACGCGACGACTGTCAACGTCAGCCGTCACCATCGCCTGCCGGATCGCCGATGCGAACGGGCCGGCCTCGATCGTCACGTCATGCTTATGGTTTTTCGGCAGGATCTCCCGATACGGTGGGAATCGGCCTGAGACGAGCGACGTTCCGAAACTCCAAGAATCGGTATAGAATCGCGCCGTCTTGCCAATATCGCAGCACACGACCTCGCCCCAGTCACACAATTTCAGCAACGACTCGATAGCAGGCAGCGGCAGAATGACCGCATCGGCAAGGGCAATCGGGCTTTTTACCGCAGCGGGCTTCGCTGCGATGGAAAGCCGTTTCGTGTCGGTGCCGCACATGACAGCTTCGGCGTCATTGGCCTCAAGCAAAATGCCCGAAGTCGCCCACCGCGCGGATTCCTGTTTCATGGCCGCGTAACGGGTCGCCAAAATCATTTCCTTGAGGCTTACGGTGTCAATCGAAAATGCCGGCTCCCGCACCGCCCCGTCATCGGTCGGATATCCTTCGTCGCCCGTCGTGGCCAGCGTGTATTCCGCCCGCCCGATCCGTACTGATGCGGTTGTGCCTACCGTTTCGATTTTCGCCGTCTCGTCGCGTCCCTCTTTGAGGATCGCCGCTATTTGTTTCGGATTGATAAGGGTTGACCCAGGCTGAGCAATCTCCGCCTCGATCCTGATCGAAATCGTCTGATCGTTATTCGTCGCGGAGACTAATACCCCGTCCTCGTCGGTCGATAGCCGCAACTGTGACAAGATCGGGTTCAGGTTGCTGGCCAGCGTGACGGGCGCGACCGTTTGCACGGCGCGGGAAAACTGATCGACACTGACTGATAAACGCATGGGGGCCTCGATGAAGTTAGTGGCTAATCGCAAAGCGAGCCGGTGAACCGTGCCCGATATTGCGACGCGCGGGCGAGTTCCGGTTCATCGTATGGAATCATGGATTCGGGCAAAGATCGGCGGTCTTCAATCGTGTGCATCATATCCTCGCCTTCGCGATTCGATGACCGGCCCCAGAACCGATTCCGCCGCTTGCACCGGATGACCCGGCGCATCAAATTCTGCTGGACCGCCCGCGTGAGATAGGTTGAGAATTTGGTAATCGTCTCGTCATGTTCGCCGCGATTGGCTTTGCGGACGCATTTCAGAATTGTCATCATCCCGTCGGATATCAACTCGTCATGAATGCCCGTCGTCCACGGTATTTTGATTCGCAGCCATGAGACCGCATTGATAACGATCCCGATATGCCGCTTGACCGCTTCCGATTCGTCAAGGAATCTTGCGTTCATCTTGCGATTGTAATCGGTTATAAGGGCGCAGGCAAATTGGAGGATAAAAAGAGTCATGCGGGATATCGAGAAATTGGTCATCCATTGCCCGTGCGGGATCGTCAGGCCAGCGTATCGGGGACTGAAGCGCAGCGACAAGTGCCCCGCGTGCCGTCAAGTCAGACCGCTATCCGGCCCGCAGCGCCGAATGCTTGAAGGCATCATCAACGCGATGCGCATCAAGGTCCGGCAAGTGGCATCGGCGCGCAACATCGACCCCGCACTCGCGGACAATTTCGCGGACGAAGCATCGGCTAGGTTTATTCGCCGTTTTTCGTGGCTTGTCAAAGTCAAGCCGATAACCTACCTCACGTCATGCGTGACCCTTGCGGCTTTGCGGTGGATCCAGGACAACGCCAAAGGCGGCCGCTCAATCTTCCGACAGATATCGGGCGACGGCGACGGCAAGAGTTCCATCGAAAAATGGCAATCGGTCGAAGCAGCGGATAGTCGAATGGGGAAAGTCATCGAGGCGCGGGAGCAATACGCGGAGATTGCGCACTGCCTGACGCCGGAAGAGATGCAGACGCTGACGGACTACTCGAACGGCGAATTGAAATTGACAAAAGAGATCGAGGCGTTATGCGCGAAGGCGCGCATGATCGTCATCCGGCAGTCGCTCGGATTGAAGACGGGCGAGGCGAAAAAACGAACGGGCGGCGTGGCGCAGGACGCGGGGCCGGGGCTGTTCGACAGCAGGCAATAAATAAAAAACACGTCTTGACTGCCGCGCCAGCCAAGCTACAATTTATTCATGTTTAGAATACATGCCGACACGTTCAAATGGGAGCGTTTACGACAAGAGTCGGAAAACGTTGTATTACTCAGTTTTTCGTGCGGAAAAGATTCGCTGGCGACGTGGTTGGCTTGCAGACAAGAGGGCATAAAATGCGTGCCTTACTACATGCAGTTAGTGCCTGATTTGCAATTTGTGGAAAAGTCACTGAAGTTTTACGAGCAATTTTTTGAGACGAAAATTTATCGTGTTTTGCATCCGAATTTTTACCGAACAATTAACAATGACAGATATCAGCCGCCCGACAGGGTTGGCGTTATTGAGCAATTGTCTTTGCCAATTTACGGCTTTGACGATGTTTCCGACGGGGTTAAAAGAACTGCGGGTATAGAAAATTCATGGCAAGTCATTGGGACAAGAAAAGCGGAATCAATTTTAAGAGCAAAGCGGATGAGTAAAGACGGATACACTGTGAAGCGGAAAACCGCCATGCCTATTATGGACTGGAGAAAGGACGATGTGATTGCTTGCCTGAAAAATTTCAAATGCCCGCTTCCCGTTGATTACAAACTATTCGGCCGATCTTTTGATGATTTATACGCTCGTTATTTGGTTCCGATTCAAGAGCATTATCCGGAAGATTTTGAGCGTATTAAATTTTGGTATCCAATGGTTGAACTTGAAATCGCCCGATGGAAAATGGGAGTTGCTCATGGCATCATTTGACCCCGTCGCAAAGTTGCAAGCCAAGAGGCTTGTCGCTCAGCTGTCAGCAAACAAAGTTGCCGTCAAAGGCGATCCCTTGGAGGGCGTCCGCGATACGGGGAAAATTGACGAAGACGACCGCAAAGAAGTTGATGTTGTCACAAAAATGATTAAGCAAGCCGACAAAAACAAAGATTCGGTATCTGGAGACGAGTCTTACACGACTATTGTTTTTTTGAACAAGCAGCAAAGAGACGCTTTTTTAGATGCAATGAAATGGGTTTGTATTGAAGGCGGAAGATATGTTGACGGATTAGCGTTGGCAAGTCAGCACGGTGTAACGCTTCCGCCTACCCGACCTAAAGCCATTCGCCCAGCCAAGCCTGACAAAAAAGCATTGTCATGCGGAATTGTTGAATAGCAAAAGGCAACAACAAGAAACCTACTTCCAAGGAGATGACATGCTTTCTCAGATTCGCGAAAAGCCCACGGAAAAGCCTGTAAAGAAACCAGCAAAACGGCGTAGCCGCAGGCGATAAGCCTATGTCTAGTGAGGCAAAGCGGCGTGGTGCGCCGTTAGAGTTGAATCGCGAAACCGTCGATGCAATAGCGTCGGCGGTTGAGTTGGGCGCTTTTATTTCGGCTGCCGTCGCTGCCCAGGGTTTTTCTCGTCGAGCGTATCAAAGATGGGATAGGATTGGCAAGAAAGCGGTTAAAAAGCCAGAAGAAGAAAGAAACGAAAGCGAATCGGTTTACGCTTATTACTTTTTGTCAATTCAAAAAGCAGCCGGCCGTTTGCAATGCAACGCAGAGCATAAACTTTACGAAATGGCTGAATCCGATCCGGAAGTGATGAAGTATTATCTTGCAAAAAGATTTCCTGAAGAATGGTCCGACAAAGCAGGCGATAAGCCAAGTTTAGAAGACGACGGAAGCATCATTAGCCTCGGCCCCGAAGTCAAACATATCGCCATCGGATGAGTGCGCCCCTTATCCTGCCCGCGCCTGTTTTCCGTGGCGGGAATCTTGACCACTACCGCGACCGTTCGCCCGCCTCACTCGCGTGGGGACCTGCCGGTACGGGCAAGACGCTCGCCAGCCTTTTCAAACTAGTCCACCTCGCCTACCTCTATCCCGGAACCCGTTGGTTTATCGTTCGGAAAACCAAGGCATCGCTGGCTGAATCAGCGTTGGTCACGCTCGAAAATGACGTGTTCGGCGAAACGTCGCCGGTCCTGATGAACCGCCCGTTGATGCGGAAGACCCGCGACTACTACGAATTGCCGAACCGGTCCGTTATCGTGTGCGCGGGCATGGACAAGCCCGAAAAGCTATTCTCCACGGAATTCAATGGCGGGTATGTGCAGGAAGCGGCCGAACTGGAAGAGGATGAATACCTTTCCCTGAAACGCGCGTTACGGGCCAAGTTCACGAAAGCGAAAAAAATCGACGGCGGTCTCGCGGGCAAGCCGTTCCGCCAGATTATCCTCGACTGCAATCCGACCTACGATCACCATTGGCTTAAGCGGCTGATGGACGCGGGCCTGATATCAGGGCACGAATCCCGGCACGAACATAACCCGCGATTCCACGACGGCCAGGATTGGACGGAGGACGGCAAGGAATACCTCGACAAGCAACTTGGCACGCTCACCGGGTTCATGCGGAAGCGGCTGCTTGAGGGATTATGGGCCGCCGCCGAAGGATTGGTCTACGACACGTTCGACCCAAAGAAGCATATCCTCACGCCGGCCGCTTGCCAGGAAGTATTCGGGGGGCCGCTCCCGCCCGTGTCGTGGCCGCGATATTGGGCGATCGACTGGGGCTGGAACGATCCGATGGTGTTGCAATTTTGGGCGAAGGACGGAGATGGGCGGATGTACCTTTATCGCGAATTGTATCAGACGGAACGCCTCGTCGAGGACGTGGCGGCATGGGCGGCAAAGGAGATCGAGGAAAAAAGGGAACCGCGCCCCCAGGCGATTGTCTGCGACCATGACCCGACGAACGCGGCGTCATTCACCCGTCACTCGCGACTACATTGCACGATGGCGGACAAGGCCGATATGCGGAAGGGCATCCAGCAGGTACAGTCCCGATTGCGCATCCAAAAGGACGGCCGCGCCCGGCTCTATATCACACAAGGGGCATTGACGCACGCGCCGGACGCGAAACTACGGGCCAAGGGTAAACCGACGTCGACGATTGAGGAAATGCGAAGCTACGTTTGGAATCCCCGGAAAGACTGCCCCGAGGATGCAAATAACCACGGGGCCGACAGCTTGCGCTATGTAACCGTGCATGTCGAATCGGCCATCGGCGGATGGGGAATCAAATAGCCCACTTCAGCATATGGCCCGACTTGCGGACGATGCCGGACTCGATCAAGGTGCGAATCAGATTGTCGTATTGCGTCAGCGTGCAACCCTTTTCCATCAGGCCGGCATAAAGGTGGCCGGACGGGATTTCGCCCGCCTCGCGGATCGTCTCCGCAACGGCCATGACGATTTCGATGGCAAGTTTTTGTTTTTGTGCGGTGTTCATTGTGGGGTCCCGGTGAGGGTAAAGAAAAACCTCGGCGGGCCGGGGCGCGAGCGGTCGGGTTACGCCATTTTCCATTCGCCAAGTTGATTTCGTGCTTTGTCAGCTTCGTCAGCTTCGAAAGCCGCATTGCGCGATTCGCTGTCAGCTTCGGCAAAAGATTTAACCGAAAAGTATTGGTTTGCGTAGCAGGTGAATTCTTCGGCCGCGATGGCCTTTGCTTCGACACTGCTACCGGCTTCGACCGTCCCGAGAATCATTTCGGGAGTCATGGATTGATTGGCGGCGTTGCTGCCGTGGCGTGTAACGATCC
>Ga0208364_1000110_pt1 | contig 18962 bp, 17 predicted proteins | sample LakMenEpi08Jun12_FD_150680 | JGI IMG/M metagenome (GOLD analysis project Ga0208364, IMG submission 150680) | Freshwater microbial communities from Lake Mendota, WI - 08JUN2012 deep hole epilimnion (SPAdes) | ecosystem: Environmental > Aquatic > Freshwater > Lake > Epilimnion/Euphotic zone ...
ATAGCTGTGCCATGATCAGGGACAATGTTAAAAGGCTAAGTAGGCGTACTTGGTGTACTACTAAAAGAATTCATATGCTAGAACATATACTCTATATCTATGCCTATTTTCACAACCTAGTCATAGATAAGGCTACTCTTCTTATGAAAAATTTGATTTGAAATGGGGGAAATGCTTCGCTCTCAGGGATTTAGGCTTGCCTTGTAGGAGAAATTAAGGGGGGCAGTTTTAATGTATTTGATATTTTGAAAATAATATTATAAAATATCTAATATATTTGATATTTTATAATATAGTAAGTATAATATCAAAGGAATTAGATATTCTGTAATATGCTGGGTATAATATCTAATATATTAGATCTTATATATGGCTAATTCTGATTGGGCGAAAGTCTATTTAAATGATGATTTTGCTGGTTACTTAGAAGAACAACCAGGTGGAAGAACTTGTTTTACTTACGATGAGAGTTTTATACAAAGCAGTAATAATCCAGTATCAATAACATTACCTTTAAATATAACTAAGCATTATTCTGAAAACGGCTTACATCCTTTTTTTGATAATCTTGTCGCAGAGGGATGGCTTGCACAGATTCAAGCTAAAGCCTTAGGTATCCGTGAAAATGATAGATTTAAATTATTAATGGCTTTTGGTTATGATTTGATCGGAGCTGTGACGGTAGTCGATCCAGATCCACAGTATCAAATCCATCTTGATAAAAATGATTCTGTGAAAAAAATAGCTGTAAAATCTAAAGCTTCTATGTCTGGTGTGCAGCCTAAAATATTAGTAACTTCAGGAGAGAATGGTTTTGTACCAGTCAATCTAGGAGAGACTTCTACTTATGTTGCGAAGCTGAAAGGTAAGTATCCATTAATTTTAGAGAATGAATATCTTTGTATGAAGGTAGCTGAAATTTTACTCAGACCAGATGAAGTTGCAGAAACTCAGCTTGCTGAGATAGAAGGTATTGGCGAGGCATTATTGGTGAAACGCTTTGATAGGCTTGAAAAGAAAACTAAAGTACATTTTGAAGAATTTGCTTCACTGCTACAGATGAAAGCTATAGATAAATATGATTTAAGTTATAAAGATTTAGCTGATTATATGAATAATAGTGAACTGTGTAATAAAGTTGACGTTGAAAAGCTCTTTAGGAGGGTTTTGGCTTGTATACTTTTAGGCAATACTGATGCACATTTGAAAAATTTTGCTATGTTACATAATGCTGCTGGTCTAAAGTTAAGCCCTCTATATGACATGGTTTTTGTGAGATATTATGAAGAACTGACTCCTAATCTAGCTTTGGGATTTAATTCTAAACTTGATTTGCCCTTAAGCAATATTAAAGCTAAGCATTTAAAGATACTTTGTGCAGATTTTAATTTACGTGAAGCAGTTTTAGAACAGGCGGTAAAAGATTTTTCCTCTAAGTTGGATCAAGTTTATGATTTTATAGAAGCTTGTAAAAAAGTAAATCCTTTATTGAGAAAAGCTTTTAGGGAGCATATTAAAAAAAGATGGAACGGCATATTCAAAAATATTTAAAAAATATAGTTACTGAGATTAAGTCTGAGCGAAAAAAGCAGAAAGTATCTCAAAAAAGATTATCTGCCTTAACGGGAATTAGCACTCAAACTATTTCACGTTTTGAACAAGCTGAGGAGAATATACAGTTTTCTACTGTACTTCAACTTGCAGATGCCTTAGGCTTGCATCTTGAAATTGCTTCACCAAGAGGTTTTCAATTGCTAGTTAAAAGACTTTTGCGATATGCTTTAGAGAAAAATATCCCTGAAGTGGCTGATTTAATGTTTGATGAAGAGATTAGAGCTATTGCAGAGAGAGTGATTCGGTAATTTTAAGAAACTAGGGTTATATTTATTTAAATTAAAGACCATTTATTTAAATAGCTTTCGTACAAATTTAATCCTTGCATATGCTCATCCGTGAAATCATAATTTAAAGTCTGAAAATAATCATTTAGGATCTCTTTCTTTAAGCCAGTTTTTGATGAGACTCTATTTATAATTTCATCTATGTCTTGATTAAGACCCATAGTCTTTGCTGCAAGGAGAAGGCTTTGTAAAAATTTCTCTTTCTTGGAATCTAATTTATGAGCCCATACCCCGAAGACCATTGGTAATCCATTAGATAAATCAAACCATTCTTCACCAAGATCATAAATATATTCGCAAGGCGAACTCAAAATTTCTTCATTCGGAGTGCTGAACTCAGATATTTGGTTCGCTTCGAGTAAAGCTTTATCACCTATTAATAATTTATTAGGCAAACCTTCTCCCCTGCCAGAAAATTTAATAAATTCGATATTCTTAATATCTAGATTATATTTTTCAGCTAATAGTATTTTTAATAAGCCTACCGAGCTAGCACTTTCTTCGCTTACGTTTATTTTAGGTTTTAAGCCATTCTCTTGTAAACTTTTTAGTTCTTTTAAATTTTGACTAGATAAGAATAATACGCTTTTAACTTTACCAAAGGCACTGATAGAAATTCGTTTAAGTAATTTACAATGTTCTTTTATCTTGAGGTAGGCAAAGCTAGAAATAGGAGCTGCGTCTATTAGACCTTCTTCAAATAGTTTATTTAAATCATTTGGTACGCCTGTGTTAATCTCTATTTTAAAATCATCCTCTTTAGTTTCAGTGCTTTCATCTTTTAAATACTGAGATTGAATAATTTTATTTAAAGGGTAATTAAAAATTTCGCAATTAATATATGAAATTTCACCAAGTTTAATTAAGCCCGAGGCGTCGTGAAAATCTCTGCTCATCTGTGTTTCAGTAATGCTCATATTTAGCTGCTATTGGCATCTTTCTACCATATCCGAAGGTTAGTTCTTTAACTTTAATAATAGGTGGGTACTGTTGCCTTTTATATTCATTCCTGTCTATCATGCCTAAGATGCTGAGTACAGTTGGTTCATAGAAGCCCATTTCGACTATTTCTGAAAGTGATTTTCGCTTTTCAACGTAGTTCATAATAATTGCATCGAGTTTAGGATAAGGTGGCAGGCTATCTTCATCTTTTTGATTTTCTCTTAATTCAGCTGTTGGAGCTTTTTTGCAGATATTGTCAGGGATAGTAAGGCCCACATCTAATGAAACAGTGTTTTGGTTTATGTAATCTACTAGAGCATAGACTTCTGTTTTTAATAGATCACCTATAGGAGCTATGCTGCCACAGGTATCACCATAAATAGTGGCATAACCTACAGCTAGCTCAGATTTATTACTAGTCGCTAATAATAGTGAACCTTCTGTATTAGAAATAGCTAAGAGGATATTTGCTCTGAGTCTTGCTTGAACATTTTCATTTGCAAGGTTACTTATTTTGGGCACAGTCTCCAGCATTGTTTCATGAAGTTCTTTTATACTGATGCTACGGTAGTCTATACCAAGATTTTTTGCTAGCTGTTGAGCGTCTTTCAAGCTCTCATTGCTGGTAAATTTAGAAGCCAACATTATGCCACTGACATTCTCTTTACCGAGGGCTTGAACTGCTAAATAGGCGACTAAAGCTGAGTCTATTCCGCCAGAGAGACCTAGTATCGCTTTTTTAAAACCACATTTTTTAAAATAATCTTGTATGCCGAGCTTGAGAGCAGAGAGTATTTCGCCATAGGCTTTTATATCGCTGATAAAGAGTTCAGTATTGTTTTCTTCATCTATATTTAAATCTGGATTATCGTGAAATGCTTTTTCGTCATTCTTCAGAAGAGCTTCTAAATCTATCTCCATAAGATCTTCAATAAAAGAACGTCCCTGCCTAGTTACATAGCCATGTTTATTTACCACGAGCGAAGCACCGTCAAAGACTAAGTGGTCATTAGAACCTACTTGGTTACAGTAGAGTATAGGTACATGATGTTTTTCAGCTGCATGGGTAATCAGGCTTTGTCTAAGTTTAATTTTATTAATGTAATAAGGAGAGGCAGAGCAGTTAATAATCAATTTAGCCCCAAGGTTAGTTAATTTAGCGATGGGGTCTATATCGTAGAGATTTTTAAGTTCATCTGCCCATAGATCTTCACAGATGCTGATTCCTAGCTTATATCCACCGAAATCTAAAGTTTTAAATTCTTTATTAGATTCGAAATATCTTGTCTCATCAAACACATCATAATTAGGGAGTAAAGTTTTTCTAAATACGTCAGCTACTTTGTTCCAAGTTATAAAGAACACTGAATTAAAAAGCTCCTTACCAGTGGTGTCGTTAGAACTTACTCCGCCCACTAATATACCTAAATTCGCAGGGCAGAGTTCGGAGAGCTGTTTTAAATAGTCACCTTGCCTGATTAATAATTCTTTTTTAAATAGTAAGTCTCTTGCAGGGTAGCCGATTAGGCTCAGCTCTGGAAATATGATTAACTTAGGATTAGAATCTTTTTTACTATTAACTATATTAATAATATCTACGTGCTTCTCGAAATTAGTTCTAAGATCGCCGACTATAGGGTTAATTTGTGCTAAAAAGGCTTTCATTTTATGCTAGTATCGTGTCCTATGATAGCTCAAGGTGCTTCTCTTAGTTCTAAATTAGACCAAATTTCTAGCCACTTGAAACCGCTTAGTTATGCGGTCGATGCAAACAATAATATTACAATAGCCGGACTTAAAGTAAAAGATTTACTTACTAAATATGGTAGCCCCTTATATATTCTCTGCGAAGAAACTATTCGTACTCGTGCAAGGCTCTATGTAAATGCTTTTAAGAAATTTTATTCAGGCGAAAGCTTAGTTATTTATGCAAGTAAGGCACTTAACTGTAAAGCTGTCTGTAAGATTATAGATTCTGAGGGCTTAGGCATAGATGTGGTTAGTGGTGGAGAACTGTTTACTGCATTATCAGTAGGCTTTCCGAAAGAAAAAATTATTTTTCATGGTAATAATAAGGCTAAAGATGAACTGAAGATGGCGATAGAGAACCAAATCGGCTCTATTATGCTGGATAATTTTTATGAACTAGGGCTTATAAAAGAGCTTTTAGAGGAAGAATTTTCTGTAGATACGGCAGTGAACCTCTCTATTAGAGTCACTCCGGGCATAGAGTGCCATACGCATGAATATATTAAGACTGGCAGAATTGATAGTAAGTTTGGTTTTGATCTCTCTCAGGTTGATGAACTTATTTCTAAAATACTTACTTTAAAAGAGAAGTATAAAAACATAAATATTAAAGGTCTGCATGCTCATATAGGTTCACAGATATTTGAAACTATGCCGCATAACGATGTCGCGGGAGTTTTACTAAATCAATACAGGAGCCTTAAAGATAAATATGGCATTAGCTTACAGGATATTAATGTCGGTGGTGGTTTAGGTATTAAATATCATGAACACGATGATCCCCCAGAGATTAATGACTGGGTGAAAGTTGTGGCTGATTCTATAGTTGCTAACTGTAAAACACTAAATTTAGAGTTACCGAGAGTAATAGTGGAGCCTGGTAGAAGTATAGTAGGACCCGCTGGTGTAACTGCTTATAAAGTTGGCAATATTAAAAATATTCCAAATCTGCGTAAATATGTGGCTGTTGATGGTGGTATGGCAGATAATGTTAGGCACATTATGTATCAGGCTCGTTACTATGCTGAGGTAGATGGAAAGATTAGTGATGCTAAGACTGAAAAAGTTACTATTGCTGGTAAATTCTGTGAGTCTGGGGATATACTGATCCGTGATATCGATCTTCCAGAGCTAGATCATGATGATGTAATAGTGGTCTATTCGACTGGTGCTTATAACTATAGTATGGCGAGTAACTATAATCGAGTGCGAAGGCCTGCTATGCTACTTGTAAATAACGGCAGAGCCGATATTATTATAAGAAGAGAGACTTATGAGGACGTCCTACAATGGGATGAACTACCTCAGAACTTATCTTAGAGAACTAGCAGAAAGCCTTTAAGGAGGTTGTACCACTATCCCAGCTGATAACACTAGTCTAGAGCTGAACTATTTAGATGTAGGAGAGCTTTTATATAAGTTTTTAGATATAGAGTTTAATACTATAAGTCTTTTTACAGTAGCGATACAGCTTGCGATTTTAGCTTGGTTAGTATATCAGGCTTATGATCGTTTTAAAGGCACGCAGGCAGAGAGAATCTTAAGGGGTTTAATTATGCTTCTGCCAGTAATGATGCTTTGTTATATTTTGAAACTAAGTATACTTACTAAAATTTTTGAAATATTTTCACAGACTTTTATTGTGGGCTTGATAGTTATATTTGCTCCTGAATTTCGCAGAGTATTAATTCAGTTAGGCGGTGAGTTTAATCTTTTAAATTATATAGAGGGCCATAAATCTTTAGATCAGTTGGAGAAGGCGAATAAAAATATTGTCGCTTCTTTGGAGATGCTACAGAAAAAGCGAGTAGGGGCTTTGATTATCGTAGAAAAGTCTCAGGCAGAGCGTTATTATATTAATGCAGGTTTCCCTATTAATGCAGATATCTCTAAGGAGCTGATGATGACTATCTTTGATAATAAATCTCCTTTGCATGATGGTGCTGTTATTATTCGTGGAACTCAGCTTGCTCTAGCTAGTGTTATATTGCCAATGACAGAGAACCCTAAGTTAGATTGGCAGTATGGAACTAGGCATAGGGCTGCTATCGGTTTTAGTGAAGTTACAGATGCTTTGTGTTTCGTAGTTTCAGAGGAGACTGGTGATATTTCTATGGCAAAGCAGGGGAAATTAAAGCGATATGAGAGCATCGCAGCTTTAGAGCAAGAGCTGAGTGATTTTTATAAGCATATTGATCATAATCGCAGTAAAAGAACGCAGATATTTACTACTTTAGGTAAGGTTTTAAGGAAAAGAAAAAAAATAATAGCTAGTGATGACGGTGTTTGATAGAATGTTATGAGCTATGAATCAGGAACTAAAAAAAGATATTCTCGTCATTGATGATGATCCAGCTATACTTGAACTTGTAAGTTTTAATCTAGAATTGCAGGGTTATAATGTTGAGTCTTGTGATAATGCTATAGATGGCTTGGCGATGGCTTTTCAGAAGCCGCCACATTTAATTATTCTTGATTTGATGATGCCTAATATGGATGGTTTTACAGCCTGTCAGCGCATTAGGCAGAATGATGTAACGAAAGAAACACCAGTACTAATGCTTACAGCTCTTAATCGCACTAATGATAAAGTGACTGGCTTTGATTCTGGCGCTGATGATTATTTAACTAAGCCTTTTGAGCTTCCTGAGCTTTTTGTGCGTGTTAAAGCACTTCTCAGAAGATCTGGTGCTATTACTTTAGCTCAGTCGATCCCGGAGGTTCTTCATTCTGGGGATATTACTTTAATGCCAGAATCTAGAGAAGTTAAAATTGAAGATAAAATTTTAAGACTTACTCCTATTGAGTTTGAAGTTCTGCATTGCTTAATGCAGAATCATGGTCAGACAGTATCACCAGGTCTTATTCTTAAAGAAGTCTGGGGTTATTCACCGGAAGATGATATAGATACCATCAGAGTACATATCCGTCATTTAAGGTCTAGAATAGAAGCTGGGGCTAAGAAGTATATCAAGACTGTCTATGGTGGTGGTTATCAGTTAATTCCAGAGGGGTTTTTAAAAAGTCATTCTGGGGCAGTTTAGATTTCTTAAAGACTGATGTATAAGCTGCATCGGTCTCTGTTAGAATGTTCTTATGACTTTTCTTAAAAGATTATCTTTTTTGGTTCTTGCCTTAAGTTTATTTTTAGGTGCAAGTCCCGTCTATAGCTCTCATGGAGCTGTTTCTAAGGTCACTTCATCATTAATTTCTGCTCCTTTGGGTGGCTTTTTCGGTCTTGCACGTGGGGCTGTTTCTAAGTCTTCGCAGTATGCTTCCTCATTTTCTACAGAATTTGGCGAAGGACTTCTTCCAAGATTAGTCGGTGTACCATCTGGTTTTCTTATTGGTGGTGTCGCTGGTGGTGCGACAGGTCTTTTGCGTGGTGTGATTAACGGTGTAAGAATTAGTCAGGATAGTCCTTTCTCCGCAGCGGCTATGAGCTTGGATGGTGATTTTATTGATTTTGATCCTTATGATTTTAATGCTACATATTAAAGACGAAAACGCAGGAATTGGAGATTGGCAATAGTGCCATGCGAGCAATAGAGATTTACGATACTACACTTAGAGATGGCGCGCAGATGCGTGGCATCTCTTTTAGCGTCAATGATAAACTCAAAGTACTAAGGCTATTAGATGATATTGGTGTGGCTTTCGTAGAGGGCGGTTGGCCTGGGGCGAATCCGAAGGATGTAGATTTTTTTACTGAAGCAAAAAAGATTAAGCTGAAAAACACTCAGCTAGTAGCTTTTGGCAGTACTCGTAAAGCGAATACTAAGGTGGAGTCAGATCCTATATTAGCTGCTCTTTTGCGAGCGGAGACACAGGTGATCTGCATAGTTGGGAAAAGCTCTGCCCCGCAGGTTACCAATACTTTAAAGATTTCCCTAGCAAAGAATTTAGATATGCTCGCTGAAAGTATATCTTTTCTGAAATCAGAAGGCCGCCGAGTGATAATAGATGCTGAACATTTCTTTGATGGTTACGTGGCTGATTCTGCTTACTCGCTTAAGTTTGCTAAAATTGCGGTGGAAGCTGGGGCTGAAACCTTGGTTCTCTGTGATACTAATGGTGGCAGTTTACCCGAGCAGGTTTTTAAAATCACTAAAGAGATTACAGATGCTTATAAAGAGAAGCTTAAAATTGGTATTCATGCACATAATGACTGTGAGCTTGCGGTAGCTAACAGTATTAGAGCGGTGAGAGCTGGTGCTACTCAAGTGCAGGGAACCATTAATGGCTATGGAGAACGCTGTGGTAATGCGAATCTGATTTCTATAATTCCTAATCTGGAGCTTAAGTATACTGAAGAGAAATTAAAGTGCTTACCTAAGGATAAGTTAAAACATTTGAGCAGTCTTTCTCATTCTGTCGCTGAAATAGCTAATCAGCACCACAGTGCCCATCAGCCTTTCGTCGGAGCTAGCTCCTTCGCTCATAAAGCTGGCTTGCATGCAAGTGCAATGAAGAAGCAGGACTTTAGTTATGAGCATATAGACCCTCTTTTAGTAGGTAATGCTACGAAGATTATTATTTCAGAGCAGTCTGGCGTGAGTAATATACTAGATTGGCTACAGAAGAAAAAGCTTTCTCCTAAAGCGAATGATGAGATTATTGGAGAATTCGCTAAAACTGTTTTAGAGAGAGTGAAGAAGCTAGAGCATAAGGGATATAGCTTTGAGAATGCTGATGCGAGTTTAGAGTTAATGGTGCGTAAATTAATAGATGTAGAAGGCTCTGCTGAAACTAAACTCAAGGCTTATAAGCCTTACTTTAAGCTAGTGGAGCACAATGTATATATTTCAAATGGCGAGAAGACAGAGGCTACGGTACGAATCGAAATAGCAGGTGAGGAAATCCACTCTGCGAGTGTGGGTAATGGTCCGGCTAATGCCTTAGATAAAGCTCTTAGAAAAGCTTTAGTAAGTTTTTATCCTAAGATAGAAGAGTTTCAGCTATTAGATTACAAGGTAAGGATTCAGGATAGTTCACTTGGAACGGCAGCTCTGACTAAGGTTCAGGTTAATACTGGAAATTTAGCTGAGGATTGGGATACTATCGGCGTTAGCACTAATATTATAAAAGCTTCTTGGGATGCGATTGTTGATAGTATTGAATATGGTTTGATCAAGTATGGTGTTAAACCGGTTGAATTCGCTTAGGGGCTGCTCGCAATTTTTAAGGCACTTGTTGCCGAATTTTAAGTTCTGCGTTCCTTAAAAAATTTTCATAAAAGATAATATCGTATGAAGGACTTTTAACTTTGCATTTATTAAAATTAGCTTATACTAGTTCGTGTAAGCGTTTGATTGATTTAAAAAAAAATTAACTGAGCGTGGTCTTTCTCACACATTTCCAAGTTTATGTATTAAATTTGGTTGGCAAGTCCTTAAAACACCTGAAATATTTTGAGGTGTTCAATGAATTTAGCTATTCCTTTTATGACAGCTGCTGCTTTAGCTGTTCTTGGAGCCTTGCCGAAGGTTGGGCATAGTGGTTCTGATTCGGGGGCATTAAATCCTAGTCCACGGCAAGCTTCTGCTACTTTGGAATCTTCTAATGATCGCTCACGAGCTGCATCTATGTTGCAGCCAGCTTAAACCCAAATAAACTAAACACAATTAACAAAAGCAAGAATTTTCATTCTTGCTTTTGTTTTTAGAGGCTGATTTACAGTGAGGCTGCTTGCAAATGTACAAGTTCAAGACATTCTTGTTGAGCATGCAAGCTCAAGGCGGGGGAGGGCAAATGACCGCAAAATGTAGTCGAATATCTGCTTCGTTAAAAGATTAAATTATCCTAAGCCTACTTGCCGGACTGCGTTAAAGGCTGTATAATGATTCTTCTATAACTTTCCATGTTTCTGTACCAAACATGGTTGACGCAAGTCTTAAAACGTTTAATTTTAAACAGTAATTAAATAGAAATCTTCAAATGTGTGAGGAGAAGCTTTTTATTTTTATTGTTTTCTTTTGAGGTTGATTTATGTTGCTTTAGGGAATCTTAAATAATTATAAACAATATAGTAATTATAAAGTCTCTGTAGTATTATAATAAAAACCAAATTGATAACTTTCCGTGTTTCTGTACCAAATCCGGTTGGCGAGAGTCGTAAAACTTAAAACAAATTTAAAAACTATAAATCTTATTTACTGTGTGAGGAGGGATTTATGTTTATATTTAGGGAGGTTCGTTTATGAACCTTGTTTCTGCTCTTACTCTGCCAGCTTTGGCTTTTGCGATCTTTTCTTTTGTTGGTCGCGGCAATACTGCTTCTGTGTCACTTAAGGGAGATTCTGGTAAATCTTCAGTGGCTTTTAGTGCTGGTGCTCGCGATCGAGCGGCAAAATTGTGTGCGGCTTAATTCTTCATTTAGCTAAAAGCTTGAGCTAATTGCTTTTCCTGAGGCGTGTTTCTCAGTTGGGTTGTTGGTGCGATATTGTTAGCGGTGCTAGTCTGAATTTTCTCTTTGAGCGTATTCTTAAGATTAGCTGCTGATGCGATATTGCTCGTGAGATTAGAGTAAATAGTATTAGCTTCTCGGGATTTTATTAACCAGTCTGTAACATTCAGTGGGGTTTTGAGAATACTCTTGACGGCTAGGAGGGCGGTTTTGCCGATGCCTGTATCTTTATAACTTGCTAAGTGATCTGGTAATTCTTTCGCGAAAACTTCTTCTTCCTTCTCTTTAAATAATCCAGGTATGTCTTTTGGAGTGCGTCCTGTTAATTTACTTGTGATTTTTTGAATGAGCCAGAAAGGACTCGAGACTGGGTTTAATTTTATTACAGCAGGATAAGTACCCACTGCGGCGTGGAAGTTTTTACCCCACCACATCCAGCCTTTTTTAAGGACGTTTATAAGTTCAGATAATGGAGGTTTTATTAGTGAATGAGAAACGAATTGGGTGTCATTATCAATAGCTCTCTTCTCTGCTTTTGGCATAAAGCTCTGTACGAAAGGTGGAGCGATGAATTCTACGAGCATATTCAATAGTATAGACTTGGTGGCAGGGTTGAGTATTTCCCCAGGTAGTAGATTTGATAAGCCTTTCATGAAATTTTGACACATAGGCATTAGTAGTTTTTTCGGAATAATATTATGGAAAGTTCCCATAAAAGATTCGCCTTTGCGAACTGATGCGTGTGCGTAGCTGGTCATAGCAGAGTCTATGCGATTTGCGTTACTAAGTATCATTGAGCCGAAGGCTTTTAGTGGAGTATTTGCATCTTGGAAGCCAGTCGCTTGAGCTTTTTTATCTAATGTGAGTGCTGTTAAACCAAGGCTGGCCAGGGATGTTATGCCGAAATGAATAGGGTTGAATTTTGCTAGTGATTTCAGTTCTTCTTTGTCACCGTAAGAGTTTGTAGTATAGAGGGTTTTACCTTGCGCGTCTTTTAGTGTTTCACCAGGTGTAATGCCAAGAAGGTATTTATTTACATTATTAACAAATGGATCAAGGACTTTTTTAAGATTAAAGCCAGCTTCTTCTCTGACTAATTCACCATTGCCTTTATTTTTGAGCTTAAATTTTTTCTCGCCCTTTTCATTTTCTCCTCTTATCCATCCGATTAGCTTAGCTACACCAGTATCTTTCATGGCTTCGATTATGATCTGCTGTTCGGGACTTGCTTCGCCTCCATGGTTGGAAGAGTTCGTAAGTATATTATTTTCTGCGGTAATAGTTCTTAAAATAAAAGTTAATGGTCTTGCGACCATGTCACCGATAAGTGTATTCACTATTGGATTTTTTTTAGCAAATTCAGGGAAAGCTCGACGAAAAGCTGCTATGGATTGGTCTACGCCGATGTCGGTAACAAGGCGTGATAGAAATGAATCTGAGAAAGTCTTTTCAATATTATTGTTTAAAGCATTATATTCTATACTATTTGGATCAATTTTCGCTGCTTCAAGTTTCTTAATCTGCTGAAGAGTAGTTTCTTTTTCTGTCTCCGAGAGGCTATCGGTTTCAAGAAGATTCTTCAACTCTTTACAGTACTCATCTAAATTGTTTGATAGTTTGGTTGCATCACCTTCTTTGATGATTGCATTTACTACTGCTTCTGCAGACGAGCTGGTTAATAGAGCATTGGTCCAGGATTTTAGAACACTTTCCCAAAGAGAATAAGCAAAGCCTCGTGAATGTTCTTTTTCTTGGTGCTGAGTGTTTTTTTGTTTGGATTTTTCGGATTTACTAGCTCTGGAAAAGGCTTTGATATTGTTTTCGGCTGCAGGCTCTGCTTGTTTTAAACCTTGATTAAAAGCTTTAGCCGCGTTAAAAATCGTCCCAGTTGGCTCTGGGCTTGTTGCAGTATTTGGATTTATTCCTTGTTCTAGAAAGCTCTTGTTCGTACCTATAGAAGTACTAACCAATTAGAGCCCTCCCTCGGAATGTTGGCGCTGACTTGTCTTTGTGAGGACAGTGAGGCCCAGTTATGCAATTTAGCTTGAAAGAAGTCATGTGAGGAGCTTAGTCAAGTATTACGTAATATATTATATACAAGTACAGAGGAATTTACTGGAAAATGTAATACGGAATATAAACAAATATTAATTAAATTAATGTCAAATGAAAAAAATTCTAATATCAGGTAATTTAGTTTTACATAAGAGCTTAAAGGTAATAAGATGAAATTAATGCCTGCTAAAAAAGCCCTTTATCCAGGAAGTTTTGATCCTTTTACTTTAGGGCATTTAGATGTGCTTGTAAGAGCGGTGGAACTTTTTGACTGTGTTGAAATCGCGATAGCAAGTAATTCTAGAAAGAAATCTATTTTAAATGCTAAGGAAAGAGAGTCTTTAGTTAAGATAGCTACGGCTGATTTACCCAATGTAAAAGTTTCTATAGTTGAGGGCTTGGTTATAGATTATGCAAGAGCGAATGATTATAGATTATTACTGAGAGGAATTCGTGCGGCTAATGACTTTGAACAAGAATTGGAAATGTCACAGATAAATAGATCTCTATCTCTAAAAGGATATAAGGATTCTATTGAGACTGTTTTCTTGATGACTAGTCCAGAATATTCTTTTATAAGGGCAAGCAGGGTGTGGGAATTGCTAGAATTGGGGGGAGATGTAAGCACTCTCGTTCCAGATTGTGTGAGTAAATATTTGGAGGGAAGAAATATTGGATATTTTCAGCAAACTAGATGAAATCGGCGAATATATAGAGCAGGCTAAGAACATACCGATGATTAATCAGAAAATGATTGATCCCGAGTACTTGATGAGAGCTTTTGAAGATCTTTACGCGACTATCCCAGAGGAAATAAAAGAGGCTAGGCAGCTGATTGAGAAGAGAGATAAGGAACTTACTGAAGCTAGGAAGCAGGCTGATGATCTTCTCACTAGGACTAAGCAAGAATGCGAAACTATGCTCATCAGAGCTAAAGACCAAGCGGAAAAGCTTTTAGATGAAAGCCAGATAAAAAGATCGGCTGAACATGAAGCTAAAAGCCTGTTCAATGAGTGTAGTGAACATGCTAAAAGACTAACTAAAGACGCTGAATCAGATGCTGAGGCTATTAGAATGCAAGCCATAGAAAAGGCTCAGAGATTTGAAGAGCAGGCGTTACTAAAAGCTAGAAGAATTAAAGAAGATGCTGATAATTACGCACAGCAGATTCTTAGCTATATAGAAAGTGATGTAGTTAGAAAAATAGATGAGCTGAACGCTAAGGGTAAAAGCTTTTTTTCAGATTTAAAAGAGAAAGATTTACACCTGTCATAAGAAGGGCGTGCAGTCAAACGAATAAGTTCAAGGCTGAATGCCCAAAAAATTTAATCATTATCCTAGAAAATAGACGGGATAATTTGCTAATATAATAGTCTGCCTGCGGAAGTGGCTCAGTGGTAGAGCAATTCCTTGCCAAGGAATAGGTCGCGAGTTCGAATCTCGTCTTCCGCTCCATCTGTAATTAGGACTGATAATGAACAAAAATCTAGAATTGATACCTGAAGAAATGATATTTGAGGATCTCGCTGTTGAGTTTGATTCTTTGCTTGATAAGAACTCATATAAGTTTGACTTTAAGGCGGGCGATATTATTAGAGGTTTTGTCTCTAGATTTGATAAAGATGGCGCACTTGTTGATGTGGGTTATAAGAGTGAAGGCTTCCTTCCTAATAAAGAAGTGGCTAATAAAGAAGATGAATTAAGCCCTAAAGATGTGCTTGAACTCGCTAAAGAATATGATTTTTATGTAATTAGAGAAGAGAGTGATAAAGGTCCTCTTCTACTTTCTTATAAGAGAGTAGCTCAAGCTAGAGGCTGGGCTAAGCTTGAAGAGATTAAGAATAAAGATGAAATCGTCGAAGGTGAAGTTGTTGCTGTTGTTAAGGGCGGTATCATTATTGAGATTTACGGTGTTAGAGGTTTCGTTCCAGCAAGCCAGTTACGTGCTGCTTCTGAAATTGAGAATGAGAAAGGTGCTCTACTGAAGATGAAAATCATTGAGCTTAATAAGAATAGCCGTAAGCTTATCTGTTCTCGTAAAGTAGTTATAGAAGCGGAGAAAGCTAATCTTAGAGAGAAAGCTCTTGTTGAGCTTGAAGTAGGACAGGTTATTTCAGGTACTGTCGTTAGAGTAGCTGAGTTTGGTGCTTTTATCGACATCGGTGGTATCGATGGTTTACTTCCAGTCTCTGAGATTTCATGGCAGAGAATTAATCACCCTAAAGAAAGACTTTCAGTCGGTGATAATATTTCTGTTAAAGTTCTTAAAATAGATGAAGCTGGTAAAATCAGTCTTTCATTGAAGCGTTTAGAGCAAGATCCATGGACTGAGATCGAAGATAAATTCGTCGAAGGTCAGATCGTTTCTGGTGCTGTAGTTAAGATCACAGCTTTCGGTGCTTTTGTGGAAGTTTATCCAGGAGTAGAAGGTTTACTTCCATCTAATGAAATTACTGATGATGAAGATGCTAGTCCAGATAAGTATTTAGAAGTTGGTCAGCAGGTAGAAGTTATTCTTAAAAAGCTTTCTCCTTATGAAAGAAGAATACTTCTTTCCATGAGAGATATAGCTTCGGCTAGTTAATTAATATCTAGAATTTAGTTTATAGATATTAATATTTTAAGCTCTAAAAATATCACCACTCTTTAAACCGAGAAACATTCAGTAAAATCCCCGCAATAATACAGGAGCTAATCAGACTACTACCACCATAACTAACGAATGGTAGTGTGACGCCAGTAATGGGCAGTAAGCCCGTCGCTACGCCTATATTAGTAATGATCTGTACAGCCATGAGTCCTATTAATCCAATCCCCATCATGCGGGCGAAATTATCTGGCATAGAATGACAAATCTGTAAAGCTCTTAAAATCCATAAGAAAAAAAGTAATAATACCGCAGTGGAGCCAAGGAAGCCCATTTCTTCACAGATGATAGAGAATATAAAATCGGCGTGGGAAACGGGAAGAGCACCGAGTTTCTGTAGTGAACCACCTAAACCCTGTCCCCAGAGCTGCCCTGCACCAATCGCATACTGTGACTGGATTAGGTTATAACCCGAGCCAAGTGGGTCAGAGTGAGGATCTAACCAGTATTTTATTCTTGCGAGTTGGTAAGGTGTATTTAAAATATGAATAATCACTACACTCGCTCCAGCACCTACTCCTAGCCCTATGGACCATAGATTTACATTAGCTGCCAGTATTACAAAAAATATACCAGTTGCGATAATTAAACAGCTGCCCAAGTCTGGTTGTTTTAAAGTTAGTATCATCATGGCTAAGGACATTAGAATTGCTAGAAAAAAACCACGCTTTTCAAAAAAAGCTTTAGTGAAAAGTAATACTGATGATATTTTCGCGAATTCAGAGACTTGAAGATTTATAAAACCAAAAATATTTAGCCAGCGGCGTGCTCCGCCAACAACGACTCCATATTTAGCGTTAATTATCAATAGTGTTAACACTAAGATGGCGATAGGTAGAGTATATTTTTGCCACCATTTAAAATGTGAAAAACTCATAGTTAGCATTACAGGAATGCCAATTAAGACATAGAATCCTTGTTTCCAGATGAAAGTCCACGCAGATTCAGTGTAATGATAGGATTCACTCCAAGAAGCACTGGAAACGAAAACAAAACCTAGCAGAATAATGGCTATGCTTAAAGTCATTAAAGGCTGATCAACTTTAGAAATATTCTTCACTTTAACAATGATAATTCATTTTTTGAAGAACGAGGTCTTTAAAGATATTTCCTCTTTCTTCAAAATTTTTAAACATATCAAAGCTAGAACTAGCAGGGCTTAGTATTACTGGAATTTCTTGTGGAGATGCGAGAGCAGCATCAATAGCTTTTTCTAAATTTTTAACTTTAATAAAGTTACGGTAATTTTGGGCTTTTAGTGCATCAGCGATTTTATCGCTGATTTCCCCTATTATAAATACAGCTTCAGCTCTTTCTGTAAGCACTTTAATAAGTTCATGAAGATCTAAACCTTTATCTTTACCGCCGACTATTGCGATACATTTGTCAAAGGCTGTTAATGACTTAATCGCAGATTCTGGATTGGTCGCTTTACTATCATTATAGAAATCTTTACCATTAATCTTTGCGACGAATTCTAGTCTGTGTTCTACGGGCTTGAAAGATTGAAGCTTTGTTATAAATTCAGCGTTTGCTACATCTGTAAAATCTGAACAGGCAAGTAGGGAGGATAAAACATTTGAATAATTATGATTACCTTTGAGCTGTATAGAATCTACATGGCAGATCTTTTTAATTCCTCCTTTTAATCTTAAATGAAAAAAATCATCGTGTAAAAATGCGACGTCGAATTCATTTAATTCAGGCTTTTCACTTAAATTAACTGTAGAGGAAAAGAATTTAATTCTAGAGAGAATTTCCTTAGAAGCAGTTTCTTCGCCTTTATCACTAAGCTCATTTAGGAGAGCTTGGTTAAGAATATTTTTTTCAGCATTAAATTCATGAGCGAGTCCTAATAAATAAGGATCGTCATAATTAAAAATAAGGCTATTTTCATAATCACTAGATAGATTAAATAGTTTTTTCTTACTAGTCTTATATTCATCCATACTGCGGTGCCAGTCTAGGTGATCCTCTGTGAGGTTTAAGTAAATGGCAGCCTGTGCTGGAAATCTTTCGAGGATAGACTGTTTCGAATAAAATAGCTGAAAAGAACTTACCTCTAGAACTGCGACATTAGCTCTGCTATAGCTCCAGAAATCTAAGAAAGGCGTACCATTGTTCCCGACAGCTTTAGTCCCAAGTAGATGAGCGGTAAGCTCACTAGTAGTGGTTTTCCCGTTAGTGCCAGTGATTGCGATGTATCTGACAGCGTTTACAGTGGTTTCTAAATCTTGTAATTTCGTAACAAATAAATCTAAATCTGTCAGGTAATTAATTCGGTCTTGTTCTACTAGCTTACAGATATACTGAATGATTTCAGTGTCGGGCTGAAAACCTGGACTAATAGCGACTATGCTTACATCGTCTAGGAGACTGGTGTCTTGAGTGCCGAAATGAAATTTAACTCCTTCTTGAGTTAAAAAGTCAATCTGTGACATTAATTCTTTGAAATTATTTCTCTCTTTCTGCTCTATCACTGTGATGTCATAGAGTTCATCATCTAGCGCATGTCTGATTAAAGAGAATGCTGTTTTTCCTAAGCCGAGTATCGCTATTTTATCCATGAAATTACTACCAGTAAAAAAAGAGACCCATGTGGTTACCGAGGTAATTCCATGTAATTTTATCAAAAATTTCTTTAAGAAGCGGAATTCCTCTGCCACCTTCACTTTCTGTGCTAACTTCATCGATACTCATATGTTTATGTCTTTGCCAATTAAACCCTTTCCCTGGGTCTATCATAACGATTTTCAGTGAACCATCTTTAATTTCATAGCCGACTTGAACATGAGCTTCTCCAGAGTTTTTAACGCCGTATTGGGCTACATTAGCGAAAGCTTCTGTGAGACCGAGTCTTAAGATTAATCCGCTTTGTTCTGAAAGTCCATGCCTTCTGCAGTCATCGATTAAGACTTTTATATAATTGTCACAGTTTTGATAATTGGTCATATCGACTGCTTCTAATTTAAATTCTTTTTGTTCTATGCAGAGTAAAAGTCTGTCATCGGTGACTTCACTGTCCCCGACTCTTTTGTTTAATTGTTGATTTAATCCTTCAGTGATTTGCTTAACGCTTTTATCAGTCATAGACTGTAGAGCATTTAGCATCCAGTCCTCATTGTTATTACTTGGGCTGATAAGAGTCTGCTCCATAAAGCCATCTGTGAAAAGTATAAGCTTATCTTTCGGTGATAATTGAATAGTCTGCCTCTGGTAATAAGCTTCTAGGTCTCTAGGGTCTATTAAACCCAGTGGTACA
>Ga0208364_1000113_pt1 | contig 18853 bp, 12 predicted proteins | sample LakMenEpi08Jun12_FD_150680 | JGI IMG/M metagenome (GOLD analysis project Ga0208364, IMG submission 150680) | Freshwater microbial communities from Lake Mendota, WI - 08JUN2012 deep hole epilimnion (SPAdes) | ecosystem: Environmental > Aquatic > Freshwater > Lake > Epilimnion/Euphotic zone ...
GGCTTTTTCCGGATACCCTTATTCAACTAACCGATTCGTACCAGACGGCTCCCGAATTAGGGGTGGAGGAAGGACGGGGAATCTTCCAAACCCGGCTATCACTTAACCAACCAACCACACCCGTTTACCAACAGGTTTTTGAAGATCGGAATGGGTTTTTGCCGGGGATGAGTATTTTAGACCTCCTTTTTTGCTGCGGACCTAATGCTAAAGCTTTATTAAAAGACAACGAATGAGGGTATTTTGTGCTCTATATATGATGGAGATGATAGGCGGTTGGCGTAATTTTAGGATGAATAGCTGTAATATTTGTAAAACATTGATAATCAAATTTTCCCTGGTATGAAATGGTTGCGGTTGCTTTGCTGGGGAATGGGGTTATTGCTGGTGGCTTGTCCACTCAGCAGTCAGGAATTTTCTAACAGGGGAAAGGAATTCTGGTTAACCTATCCGGCCCATATTGATGGTACTACCTCAGTAATGGGTTTATACATTACTTCTTCCGTTAATACTACCGGTACCCTTGAACTGGCTGGAGGGGCCCCTCTTACCTTTAACGTTCAGGCCAATGTAGTTACCCGTATTTTCCTAAACTCAACCGGAACCGGCACTATTACCGGATCAAGTCCTCAGTATTTTGCGTTGAACACGGCTGTATATCAATCGCAGGCTAATGGCGTAAGAAGCAAATCTGCTATTCGGATAGCTTCCAATGATCCGTTGGTGGTATATGCACACATTATTCGTTCTGCCAGAAGTGCAGCTACGCTAGCCCTGCCAACCCAGGTATTGGGGAATGAATATATTGCCCCCTCTATGTCATCCACCGTTACCCAAGCTTCCACTTCTAACGGCACGCTTGGCGGGGTGGGAGAAATTACTGTGGTAGCTACGCAACCGAATACTCAATTAACTTTGGTTCCAACAGCAAATGGTAGAAATGGTGAATTAGCTGGACAACCCATTGTTGTTACCATGCCTAATGAGGGTGACTGCTATCAGTTTCAGAGTGCCAATTTGGGAGATTTATCAGGTACAAAGATTAGTTCAGCACCCGCTGCCGGTTCTTCGGGATGTAAGCCCATAGCCGTTTTTTCTGCTTCCACCTGGAGTTCCTTCGATTGCATTGGCGCTAGTGGGGGAGATAACCTGTTTCAGCAACTTTTTCCTACCAAATCATGGGGGAAAACTTTTGTAACGGCTCCCTTTTTCAATCGTAATTATGATATTTTCCGAATCATACCCAAATCTACCTCGGCAACAATTACCATAACCGAGAATGGGAATACATTTACTTTAGGCCCTTCCAATTATAATAGTGCCGGGAAATTCTATTTTTTTATTTCTGCCAATCCGCTAATCATATCTTCCGATGAACCTATTTCGGTTGCTCAATTTATTACCTCTCAAACTTGTAAAACGGGATGTTTCGGCGGAAATGGAGCCCCATCCAGTTGCTTTGCTGATCCGGAAATGGTGATGCTTAGTCCGGTAGAACAAACCTTGCAGGATGTAACCTTTTTTTCAGCGCACAAAGATTATGTTCCCGTCGGTCAAACAGCCGTTGAACTCCATTACGTTAATATAATTATCAATAAGAATTTTAAAGGAACGGTTAAAATAGATGGAAATAATCCGGCAGGTACTTTTATTGATATACCAGGAAGCAATTACGCTTATTTGCAAGAAAACCTAACTACCACATCTCAAGCTAATCCCATTCACCGAGTTGTTGCCGACAGTAGTTTTTCCGCTATTGTGTATGGTTACGGAAATGTTGAGTCGTATGGCTACAACGGTGGAACCAATGTGAAAGATTTTACACCTAAACCTACTATTCAAAACCCGTTTAACCGGATTGATTCGGCTTTTACCTGCACCAATACGCCTTTTACTTTTTCGCTACCACTTAACTATTTACCCACTTCCCTGCAATGGGATTTCACCCTGGCACCCCGTATAAGTCCCGCAACCACTATCAACCTCCCATCAGGAGGCACACCCGATAGTACCGTAATTATTAATGGGCAAACCATCCGTTATTATAGCACCGGCATCACCTATCAATTTGGTCAACCCAATACGGCTGCTGCATTAGATACCATTCGTTTATTTACCACATCCGCCACCCCCGATGGTTGTGGCAGTAATTCGCAGGTGGTTTCCCTGCCGATTCGGGTATATAGCAAACCAGTGGCGCAATTCAATAGCCTGAGTTCTGGTTGCATTACCGATTCAGTAAAACTTTTTAGCACTTCAACCATTGGGCAGGGACAAATAACAAGTTGGAGGTGGAATAAGGGAACCGGACCTACGGATAGTAAAAACGACAGTAGTTATTATGGAATCCAATACTCCGCCGCGGGTAACTATCAGGCATCGTTGGAGGTGATTTCAGATATCGGCTGTATATCCGACCCTTTTACCCGAACCATTAATGTGGCCAATCGGCCTATTGCCGGCTGGGTGGTGCCAACCGTTGCCTGTGTAAACGGGGTGGTAACTTTCTCTGATGTATCTACAGCCAGTTCAGGAACCATCACCACCCGCATTTGGAATCTCGATGATGGCAGCGGCGCTTTTAGCAGAACCACTCAGGCTCCCGTGCAAACCACCTATACCAGCTGGGGAACCAAAAAACCTACCCTACAAGTGGTGCTTAGCAATGGCTGCACCAGTGAGGTATTTAGTCCGGTTACCCCCTTTATTGTTAATCCCCTGCCCGAACCGGGATTTATTTCTCCGGCCATCTGTTTAAATGATGCCAACGCAAAATTTATCGATACCACCAAAATTGCCGACGGAAGCACTGGATTTACCTACAGTTGGAATTTTAATGCGGCGAGCCCTGCCGTTAGTCCAGGCCCCATACCCCTAACCAGCACGGCTGCCCAACCCTCCATCACTTATAATAAGGCAGACTATTACATCGTTAGCCTGCAGGTTACTTCAGCTGTGGGATGTGCCAATACTTTTACCAAAAACTTTACGGTTAATGGTACTACCCCCAAAGCAGACTTTATGCTGGCAAATGCATTACCATTTTGCAGTGAACGTATGTTGGTATTGCAGGATAAGTCCACCGTTAACTTTGGTGGAATAACCCGGCTTACTATACAATGGGATGATACCGGCAATCCCGCCAACCAAACGGATACCTTACTTCCAGGTCTTCAACAAACATACCCCAGGGCTTATTCTACTGTTGCCATTCCCAGTGCAACCAGCTATACCATTAAAATGAAAGCCTATTCGGGTGGAAATACTTGTGTAGATAGTATTAGCAAACTGATACAAATTTTCCCTACGCCCATAGCAGCTTTCACGGCAACGGATACGCAGTTTTGTTCGAATGATGAGATATTGTTTACCGATCTCAGCAATGGCTATTCCAGTGCCATTCAAAATTGGAATTGGAATTTAGGGAAGGGATATACCTCTGCACTCCAAAATCCGAAACAGGTTTATAACGACTCGGGCACTGCCGTGGTAAAACTATTTGTGAAAAATTTCGATGGTTGTGTGAGTGATACGGTTTCGCTGCCCATAACCATTTTTCCGCTGCCGAAATTGAATTTACCCAATGAAATCCGAACCCTTGCCGGCGCAACCGTTCCACTGAAACCTGACTATGTATATGGTAATTCTTTGCAATATCTATGGTCGCCGGCTACCTATTTGAATAGTGATACGGCAGCGATTCCCCTGGCAACGGCAACCGATGATATTACCTATTTGCTAACGCTCACCGGAATAGGCGACTGTGCGGTTTCAGATACTGTGTTCCTTCGAGTACTCAAGGGCCCCGAGATTCCCAATGCCTTCTCACCCAATGGAGATGGCATAAATGATGTTTGGCGTATAAAATATCTGGAATTTTATTCAGAAGCCACGGTTCAAATTTTTAATAGATACGGACAACTAGTATATTTGACCACTGGTTACGGTGTTCCCTGGGATGGAAACTTCAAAGGAACCCCACTGCCGATAGGTACTTACTATTATATCATCAACCCAAAAAATGGGCGCGAGATCATGAAAGGATCGGTAACCATTGTTAGATAGTATGCAGGTAAAGTGTAAAATTTTCGGGCTACTCATAGTATCATTGCTGGCATTGCAATCCCGTGCGCAGCAACGTCCTTACTATACGCAGTATATCCTCAATAATTATATCATTAACCCCGCAGTTGCAGGAATTGAAAATTACTGGGATGTAAAAGCCAGTCACCGCATTCAATGGGTAGGCTTACCCGATGCACCGGTAACAACTTATATAACGATGCATGGCCCTTTGCGTAAAAATGATTATGAGCGAACTACGGCCACCTCTGTTCGGCCTAATGGAAGTAACCCACGGGGAGAAGCCTATTGGAGAGATTATACGGCTCCAGATCCGCATCACGGGATTGGATTTACCATGCTAAACGATAGAACCGGCCCCCTGAACCGCTTTGCTGCGTATGGAACCTATGCTTACCATTTACCACTGTCGTCAAAAACCACTTTATCGGCAGGCTTTTCTGCCGGTATCACAAATATGAGTCTGGATGCCAGTAAGCTGAATTTTGGGGGTACCCAACTCGATCCGGCTGTGGCAGGTTCTGGATTAATCAATACCATTAAACCCGATTTAAGTGCCGGATTGTGGTTGTACTCAGCAAACTACTTTGTGGGGTTATCGGTTCAACAAATCATTCCTCAGCAAATTGCTTTTTCCGATAATACCGTATACCTCGAAAACGGCAAACTGATTCCCCATATATTTTTTAGTGCCGGCTATCGCTTGCAGTTGGGTGAAGACTTTAGTGTGTTGCCTTCTGCATTAATCAGATACATCAATCCACTTCCCTTGGGATTCGATTTAAATGCAAAGTTTCAGTATCAGGATTTGTGCTGGCTCGGAGCCTCCTATCGTTACCAGGATGGATTTGCCGCTATGGCCGGAATTAACCTGAATCGAAGTATCAATATTGGCTATTCCTACGATTTACAAACTTCCACGCTCAATACAGTTAGCAGAGGAACCCACGAAATAATGATTGGATTTTTACTGGGTAACCGTTACGGCGACTGGTGCCCACGGAATCTCTGGTAATTCCATTTGTTAGGGAATAGGAATAAAGGGTTGCTCAATTATTACCTGCGAAGAATCCTGCATAATCGGCTGTAATAATTGGATGGCATCTGATAAAGGAATCTTATTCACTTCATCCCAAATAAGGGATAACAACTTTAACCTAAGCATGGGTGAGATAACCGGTAAATAGCTATCCGCTTGCATGCCAGTTAAATCGGATGGAATGCTGTCTCTTTCTTTTTCGGTGTTACTTTCTAAAAGATAAAAGAACTGAAGGTTATTTAGTATTTCCTGTTTTTCTTCCCTACTAAGTTGTGTAAATACAAGGGAGAGCAGTTGCTTTCTCTCAGCTTCCGTAAAAGTTTGAAAGCGTTGTTTCAGGGTGTTGATGATTCCCTTATAATTGTTAGGAGCGTTTACAACTGAAATAATTGCCAGTTTATTCAATTGATTAAAGGAAGGAATTGAAATAATTTCAGGTGATGTGTTTGGAATTGGTTGTTCTGCTAAGCTAAGTGAAACTGGTGGTAGAACAATTTTCGATAGCGCTTTAGCTTTAGTAGTTAAACGAACATTCTGCGTTTGCGGAGGTGTTGCATAGGCGATAGAGGAAGCGCTGGATGGTTGTTCCTTTAATTTTATTTGGGTAGCAGCAAAAGGAATTCGATTGATGGGTAATTGCGGATTGTTATTCGAATAGAATAGTCCACAAAATAAAGTAGCGAATGCAGCAAACAAAAGCAGGGGTGATAAGCGGATGCCCGATATCGGTTGATTGGCTATTCTTTTCATTCTGCTGAGAACTTGCGAATCTTTACCCGATACTCCTAATGCTGCTTTAACTGAATGTGTATTGCGCGCACACCAACCCAGTGCTGTTAAATATGCCATTTTCTCTCCACCCTGCTCCAGTACTGCATCATCACAGGCTTTCTCTCTTTCCTCCCTAAGCATTTTAAAAAGCGGGCGTGCAAACGGATTACAAAACAGGATGATTCCCATCCACCCAAATACACATTCGTGCAAATAATCGTTTCTCCGAATATGCGCGAGTTCGTGCAGTATAATGGCACGCGCTTCAGCCATACTCAATTGATTGATGGCTGCCACCGGAAATAAAACCACCGGTTGCAACCAGCCAAACGTAAGGGGAGTGGTAGAAAGAGAAGTAATTCCGGCTCGAATGGTTGGGGTAAATCTAAGATCTTGTTGAAGCGTCTGAAACAGGTTGTTCCATTCGGCCGGAAGCACCTGCCAATGCTGGTTTAGCATTCTAACCTGTTGCCAAGCTATCAAATAGCGAATTGTGCCAATGCCCAAGCCCAGCAAATATAAAATGGCGAGCAGTGCAATTATTACCGGCGAAATAGTAAACGTAAAAAATGTAAATATTCCCGATAAAGGAAGTGATAATATGGGGGTGGATTGTGTAAGATGCCCCCCCAAAAAATACAGCCAGCTGAAAAAAATCAGGGTAACGCCACCTGCCGCCAGCCAATAACTTCGATTTGGCGATTGGGGAAAAAAGATTCGTATTGCTTGAATACAAAGCCAAACAAGCGCAGCCATCCAGCAGCACTCCGCCATAGCAAAAACTAAAGATTGAAAAATCGATTGCCAGTCCATCGAAGTTTACTTATTTTTTTTCAATTGAGCAATCAATGCCTCAATTTCGGCCAGCTCTGCGGTATTGGGCTGATGATTACCCAGTGCCTGTAAAACCAATTGGGAAGAAGAACCGCCAAATAAATTAGTAATCATTTTACCTACCAGCTGTTGCTGCGTATTTTCTTTGGTGATATTAGGTCGGTAGATATGTACTTTGCTGCTGGCATCTCTGCTAACAATGCCCTTTTCGAACATGATCTGCATCAATTTCAAGGTGGTGGTGTACCCAGAAATTTTATGCTCACTCAAGGCTTCATGCACTTCTCGAACGCTGGCTTGTTCCCTGTTCCATAAGATATTTAATATCGACAACTCACTTTCCGTGGGCTTAGGCGTAGGGGAAGATTGCATATATACGATTTTGTTCGTAAGCAATTTACAAAGGCTTTTTCATTCTGAATATATATTTTTTGTTAAAGCCATTTCGGGCACAAAAAAGCCCGAAACATTTGGATGGTTTCGGGCTTTTCCGGATGCGTAGGTACGCGGTTATTTTACTTTAAACATGAATTTAGTAACTTGCTCTTTTGGTAAAAGGGCACTGTATTTGGCGGTAGTAGCAGCATCCATGGTTTTTCCATTGATGGTAAGCACTCCTTTTTCGAAGCTGATTTCTACCTGACCGTCTTTTGTAAATCCGTCTTTGGTTAATTCCTCCATCAATAATTTTGATTGATCGTTAGGTGCATCTATTTTAAGCTGCATTTGAACCGGTGCTAAAGAATCTTTATTAATTACGGCGGAACTGTCGTTAATAATCATTTCTATCCGCTGCTCTACTTTCTCTCCAGTACCCATTTTGGCGGGATGCAAATGTGCCAGGGTAGGGGCAATAACGAGAGAAACAATCGACATCAGTTTGATGAGGATGTTCATAGAAGGACCGGAAGTATCTTTAAATGGATCGCCCACGGTGTCGCCGGTTACGGAAGCTTTATGGGGTTCTGATTTTTTGTAGAAAATTTCACCATTAATTTCAACACCGGTTTCAAAGGATTTCTTGGCATTATCCCAGGCTCCACCAGCATTATTCTGGAACATTCCCATTAACACACCACTCACGGTAGCGCCGGCTAAGAAACCACCAAGCACTTCGGCTCCAAACACAAAACCCATAATCAGCGGACTAATAATTGCAATGGCACCGGGCAGCATCATTTTTTTAAGAGAAGCTTCGGTAGAAATCGCAACACATTTATCATATTCTGGTTTACCGGTGCCTTCCATAATACCCGGAATGGTGCGGAACTGGCGACGAACTTCTTCCACCATCGCCATCGCGGCTTCACCCACTGCGCGAATAGCCAATGAAGAGAATATATAAGGTATCATACCTCCAACAAATAATCCGGCCAATACATCGGCATGGTAAATATCAATCCCCTGAATACCGGCAATTCCTACAAAAGCTGCAAATAAAGCCAGAGCAGTAAGGGCAGCAGAGGCAATGGCAAAACCTTTTCCGGTAGCGGCTGTGGTGTTACCCACGGCATCCAGGATATCGGTTTTCTCACGAACTTCTTTTGGTAATTCACTCATTTCAGCAATTCCACCGGCATTATCGGCAATCGGACCAAAAGCATCAATAGCCAACTGCATCGCAGTGGTTGCCATCATACCGGCAGCTGCAATGGCAACTCCATATAATCCTGCAAAATAATAAGACCCATAGATACCACCTGCCAAAACAAGGATAGGTAAAAAGGTGGATTCCATCCCAACTGCCAAACCTCCAATGATATTAGTGGCATGACCGGTGGAAGATTGTTTAATAATACTATTTACCGGGCGCTTACCCATGGCTGTATAGTATTCTGTAATCATGCTCATTAAAGTACCTACTGCCAATCCTACCAAAATCGCGCCGAATACTTTACCAGGGGTAAAAGTAAATCCACGCAGCAACATGGTATCGGGTAATAAAAACATTACCAGAAAATAGCAGGCAAAGGCAGTTAAAACAATCGAACCCCAGTTGCCCATATTCAGTGCTTTTTGAACGCCGGCAGTACCAATACCAGCAGCATCGGAAATGCGAACAAAGAAAGTAGCGATGATAGAAAATAAAATACCCACCCCTGCAATCAGCATGGGTAATAAGATAGGGGAGAGACCGCCAAAATTATCGGCCAGTGGCAGGTGATTGGCTCCCGTTACTTCTCTACCCAAAACCATGGTAGCTAAAACGGTAGCCACATAGCTTCCGAATAAATCGGCACCCATTCCGGCTACATCTCCCACATTATCGCCCACGTTATCGGCAATGGTGGCCGGGTTGCGGGGATCATCTTCAGGAATACCAGCTTCTACTTTACCTACTAAGTCGGCACCCACATCGGCTGCTTTTGTATAAATACCACCACCCACACGGGCAAACAAAGCTATGCTTTCGGCACCCAGTGAAAATCCGGTTAATACTTCAATAGCTCTCTTCATTTCCTCACTATCAACTGCAGCATCGGGAGCGAGTACTTGACGTAATATAATAAACAATCCACCCAATCCTAAAACGGCTAATCCCGCAACTCCCATGCCCATTACCGATCCACCGGTAAAGGAAACTTGAAGGGCCTTGCTTAAACTGGTTCTTGCAGCCTGTGCTGTACGAACATTGGCACGGGTGGCAATCTTCATACCGATAAAACCGGCCAGAGCACTAAAGAATGCTCCTAAAATAAATGCCAGTGAGATACTCCAATGGCTGTTTTTATCCGTGTATCCCATTACACCCAATAAAAGGGCCACAATTACTACAAAATAGCCAAGTATCTTATACTCTGCTTTAAGAAAAGCCATGGCACCTTCAGCTATGTACTGACTGATTTCTTTCATCCGATCATTTCCGGCGTCTTGGCGAGAAACCCAATTAAACTTAATTAGGGTGTACAAAAGGCCAATAATTCCCATCGCGGGCACTGCATACAATAAGTTCTGAATCATAAAGAAATATGTATAATCGTTAATTTAAAGGACTGCAAAAATAAGGGAATTGGTTAAAAAACCCCTTTTAATAGCTAATTGGGGAAAACCTGCTGGCAAATTTCTTATTGTTCCAATTGAGTGGTATCGGCTCCACCGGTAAAAACGGAGCTCATTTTACCGGCAGCCCAGATATTCCGGTTAAAACGGTTGCCTAAAATAATTACAACCGCATGGTCGGTAATCAATCGCTTAAACACCGTATTATTTCCGTGCCACCAGCCATTGTGGTAGATAATCGGGGGTTCTGTAGGGGGGAAATACAAATGCCAGCCCAAGCCATAATTTTTTTGCCCCCGGGTTTCCTGGCTATAAGGTTGATATGCCAGGTTTTCGAGCGTACTTACACTCACAAAACTGCCATTTTGGAGGGCTTCATTCCATTTGAGTAAGTCCCTCACCGTACTGTATACATTTTTATCTCCGTATACTGCGTCCATCGATTCTAGGGGAAAGGGGGCATAATTATAGTTATAGGAGGGCACATAGGATGCTGTATCCTGCATGCTGAACACATAACTATTTTTCATTCCCAGGGGGGTAAACAGACTATCCTTCAAATATTCGGGATATCTTTTTCCAGTTACTTTTTCAATCACCATTGCAAGCAGGGCATAGTTAGTATTGCAATACTGGTATCGTTGGTTGGGGGGATACACTGCTTTGATTTTGTAGCGGATCATAAAATCCAATACATCCCGATTGGTAGCCAATCCTTTAAATCTGTTAGGGTCTTTGTAATACGTTTTCTTGTTTACCCATTTTCCCTTTTTGTTTTTTACCCGCACCACCTTGGTAATGGTTTCATTCATAAAATACTCATACTTTGGTAAACCACTGCGGTGATTTAGCAAGGTCATCAAAGTAATTCCGGAATAGGGGAAGCCAGGTATATAGGTTTCTACCGGATCGTTTAAATTTATTTTCCCTTGCTCATATAAATGCAAGATTGCGGTGGCAGTAAAAGTTTTTGAAATGGATGCCAGGTGAAAAGAAGATTGTGAATCAACTGGCTGGCGGGTAGATCGATTGTAAAATCCCTGATAATCTTCGAAAATGATTTCGCCGTTTTTTGCTACCAGTATTCCCCCGCTGAATCCGGTTTTAATCAGCATAGACTGATACATAGGTAACAGTTCTTGGCGATAGCTTTCCTTTTCTGTTTCGCTTAATGGCCCTTTGCTTTTGTCGGTACCAATCGTTGGATACAATTCTTTGCCGGTAGTGTCGGATCCCGAATTGCAGGCCAACAATAAAGAGGTACAGATAGCAATCAACATAGTCCGGCACATTTGCTTGCGATATAAATAATATTCAAATATACACAGAACCCGTGTTTGCAAGGGATGGGTGGATAAGTAGATGATAATTGATTTGGAATTAACAAGTAATTTTGTAAGCATGATGAAGCAATCCCCCACCAGTTATCCAAAGGAACGCATACAGATATTATTTTTAGAAAATATCAGTGATAAAGCCATACAACATTTTAAGCAAAATGGGTATGTGAATGTGCGCAAAATAGCCGGTGCATTAAGTGAAGAGCAGCTGATAAAAGAATTGAAAGATGTGCATTTGCTGGGTATCCGCTCAAAAACTACTGTAACTAAAAAAGTACTGGCAGCTGCCCCCAAATTGCAGGCTATCGGATGTTTCTGTATAGGCGTGAATCAGGTAGATCTCGCAGCCGCAACGGATGCGGGGGTAGTGGTATTTAATGCCCCCTACAGTAATACCCGCAGTGTGGCTGAGTTGGTAATTGGGGCATCCATCGTATTAATCCGCCGAATACTCGATAAAAATAAAGCAGCCCATGAGGGAATCTGGAAAAAAGAGGCCAAGGGAAGTTTTGAGTTGAGGGGCAAAACCATGGGCATTATCGGATATGGAAATATTGGTTCTCAGGTTAGCGTACTAGCCGAATCGCTGGGTATGAAAGTTCGGTATTACGACATCGAAACCCGTTTGCCTTTGGGGAATGCTGTTGCTGCGCGCAACCTGAAAGATTTGATGGGGCATTCAGATATTATTTCCCTGCACGTACCCGAAACCGCCCTTACCAAAAATATGATCAACCGCAGTGTGCTAAAATTTGCCAAGCACGGAGCCATACTGATTAACTACGCAAGAGGAGAAGTGGTTGACCTAGATGCTTTGGCAGTTTCCCTGGCACAGGAAGCTATCTCGGGGGCAGCCATAGATGTGTTTCCGGTAGAACCCGAAAAAAATGGCGATGCTTTTGAGAGTCCACTACAAGGGTTGCCCAATGTGCTTCTTACCCCACATATTGGTGGTAGCACCGAAGAAGCCCAGGAAAATATTGGCGCCGATGTGAGTAGTAAAATGTTCCAATACCTCGAAAGAGGCATTACCAATGGCTCGCATACTGTACCGGCCATCGGACTACCACCCGTTGAAAATGCCCATCGGATTCTTCATATCCACAAAAATGTTCCCGGAGTATTAAGTGCTATTAATTTGGCTCTTTCTAGTAATAATATCAATATTGTTGGGCAGTACCTAACCACCAATTCCCGTATTGGATATGTGGTGCTGGATGTAGATAAAAAACTTTCCCAAAAAGCAGTAACCCTTTTACGCGAAGTAAAGCAGACTATTAAAGTTCGAGTTCTTTATTAATGTGTTAATTATTGATTTTTAATATGTTGCGCTGATTTTTTTCTAATTATCTGCAAAAGAGTTACCTTTGTACCTTAAATTGAACTCAATGGAAACAATCATACATACTCCGGTTACCTTTACTTCAGGTGCCATCGCAGAAATTAAGAGACTCATGCAAGCATCGGATTTCGATAGCGCTACCCAACTACGGGTAGGTGTAAAGGGGGGCGGTTGTAGTGGCATGACCTATATATTGGGATTTGAAAAAGTGGAAGCCGGTGATGTTCATTTTTCAATTGATGATATTCCCTGCATCATGAATCCGAGTCATGAATTATATCTTTTTGGTATGGAGATAGACTGGCAAGGTGGCTTAAACAGCCGCGGATTTACTTTTAGCAATCCGAATGCCACCAAAACCTGTGGTTGCGGAACTTCTTTTTCTGTATAAATAATTTTTGAAGCTACCTCATAAAAAAACCTGCTATTGAATAGCAGGTTTTTTTATAAATGTATTTATTGAGTGCTGTTTATTTCTTCTTTTTAGTGGTCTCATCCACCTTACCCAATGGTCTGTCTTTTGCAAAGTCTACCAGAATAGGTGCCGCTACAAATATGGAAGAATAAGTACCAGTTATTACCCCAATCAACATAGCAAAAGAGAAGCCACGGGTTACTTCACCTCCAAATATGAATAAGATCAGGATGGTAAGGAATACGGTAAGGGAAGTCATTACCGTTCTGCTTAAGGTTTCGTTGATGGCTTTATTAATGATGGTGGCATTACTTACCCCTTTCATCAATTTGCTATCTTCCCGGATTCTATCGTATACAATTACGGTATCGTTCATAGAGAATCCGATTACCGTTAATATGGCAGCAATAAAGTGCTGGTCGATTTCTAACGGGAACGGTACGATTTTTCTGCAGAAACTAAATACAATCAGGGTTACAAATACGTCGTGTAACAACGAGAAAATAGTTCCCAATGAATATCTCCAGTCGCGGAAACGGATGAAGATATAGAAACAGATGATGATGATACCGAAGATAACCGCCTTAGTGGCGCCGGATTTCAGGTCATCGGAAATGGTTGGTAGTACCTTCTGTGAGCCCAGTTTGTAATTTTTCTCAAACTCCTCAAAACCTACATTGGCAGGCAGATGGGGTTTAAGGCCATTGTATAATTTTCTTTCCACCAGCGAATCGATATTGTCACCCGCTTGGCGGATCATGTAAGAAGTAGTGATATTCAATTGGTTCTTTACATCAACCGTTTTAATAATTACAGGCTCTTTGAATTCAGCTTTCAGCTCATTTCTAATATCATCTTCATTCACAGCTTTGTCAAAACGAACGGTATAACTGCGTCCACCCGAAAATTCCACTCCTTCGTCAAAGGCATTATCACGGAAAAACGTGCTGATACCAAGGGCAAAAATGAAAATGGATAAGATATACGCATATTTACGATACTCAATAAACTTGATGCTCGCATGTTGGAAAATACGTTTTGAAATTCCGGTAAAGTATTGGAAGTGACGATTCCGGTTGGTGTACATGTCTGTAATCAATCGGGAAACTAATATTCCGCAGAACAAAGAAAGAATGATACCGATGATTTGTGTGGTGGCAAATCCAAGTACGGGACCTAATCCAAAGTAGGCAAGAATGATAGCCGTTAACAAAGTAGTTACGTGGGCATCCAAAACAGGGGCTAGTGATCGTTTGTATCCATCTGCCACAGCATTGGAATAACTTTTTCCTTTGGTAAGCTCTTCTTTAATTCTCTCGAAAATAATTACGTTGGTATCTACTGCTAATCCAATCGTTAAAACCAAACCTGCAATACCTGGTGCGGTTAGGGTAAAACCTAGCGAGCTTAGGATACCTACGGTAAATAATAAGTTTAATATTAAGGCAATATTAGCTACCCATCCTGCTGTGTTGAAGTACAATAACATGAGTGCGAAAATCACCAGAAAAGCAATCAAGAAAGAGAGTCCGCCTCCAATAATGGTTTCTCTACCAAGGGTAGGGCCCACCTGCTGTTCCTGAACTATTTTAGCAGGAGCAGGTAACTTACCGCTTTCAAGAATTTCTGAAAGATCTTTGGCTTCTTTAAGGGTATAATTACCAGTTATTTGAGAACTTCCTGTAGTGATGGGGTCATTTACATTGGGAGCTGAATACACAAAATTGTCCAGAACAATGGCAATCGGTTTGCCCACGTTTCGGGTGGTCATTTTAGACCAGATATTGGTTCCAATCTTATCCATCGTCATTTTAATGGCGATTTTGCCCTTATCATCATAATCCTGCGATGCATTGCTGATATGGTCGCCCTCCAGTTCGGCCTGTCCGTTCTCCAGCGTTTTGATGGCATAGAGCGTAAGAATATCAGCAGCTTTTGGGTCGGTGGATTGTAATTCCATCTTCCCATACATGAACAAAAGATTGGAAGGGAATTTAGATTTAATTACATCCAGCCCTAAAAAGTCGTTTAAACTGGCTGTATCTTTTGAATTGATATATCCGATGGCAGAAGGGAATACCGATTTTCCATTGTTACCCGGAAAGGGCTGTGCTACTTGTAGGAGTCTGAATATGGGATTGCTAACCTTTGCAGTATCTTTTTTACCGGTTATATTACCTGCAATATTAGAAATAGTGGCCGTTTTATTCGTATCCTTAGCTGCGGCAACCGCTTTGGTAGTGTCATTTTTGTTGATCGCGAGTGTGGTGTCTGTTTTTCCGGCGCCATTCACATAAGTTTCTGCGGCCTTATCGGCTGCCACCAATGCATTTTGAATATCCCGGCTTTCGAGGGTATAGGTTTCAAAAAACTGGAGGTTAGCAGTAGACTGTAAGTAAGATCGTACTCTTGCTTTATCGTTCACACCCGCCAGTTCAATATTGATAATTCCTTTTGCTGGATCTGGGTTAATGTTAGGAGAAGCCACCCCGAATCGGTCGATACGGGTGCGCATGATGCGATAAGTATTGTTGAAAGCCGAAGTAGCCTGTTCTTTCAGATAGGCGGCAACCGCTGCATCGGTGGCATCGAATTTTACTTTACCATTACTTCTGGCAGCAAAAAAAGGAGCGAGTTTTCCTGCAGGACTTATTTTTTTAAATTCTTCCTGAAATAAAGTGATTAAGTCTGCACCCCCATTGGCTTTGCGGGCTACAGCTTCTTGTAAAGCCTTGTTAAAAACCGGATCTTTTGTAAAATTGGCGAGCGATTTCAGCAGACCATCTAAGCCTACTTCCATGGTTACACTCATACCCCCCTGCAAATCCAATCCCAACATCAGTTCCTTCTCTTTGGCACTGCGGTAGGTGGTTAGTCCAAAAGCCAGTTTGGTGTCTTTGGTACTGTCTAGCAATCTGCGCAAACGTTCTTTTTTCAGCTCTGCTAAGCTATCGGTATACTGTGCTTGCAGCTCTTTATCATTTGGATATGCAACCGAGGCTACCGGAAATTGCTTTAGCCAGGTAGTGGCTTTTTTATCCATAGCACTTTCATGGTTTTTCACAAACCAGGTAAATGACAGTTGATACACACAAATAATAATCAGCACGATGGCAAAAATCTTCACTAAACCTTTCAGTTGCATACGTTAACGGTTTTCAAAATTAGAGCCGCAAAGATAGGGGAATGAAACCTAAAATGGCCAATCTTCCCAGCTTCGCCTGCCGTTTATTTACAGTGAGGTGATCCCGGCAGCTTGGTAGGGCCGGGGAATGGGCAAACCCCTTGGTAGGGCTTTATCTTACGTCTAACAAACTAACCTCAAAAAAGAGGGGACTATTACCAGGAATTATCGGGGGATAGCCGGTACAACTATATCCCAGGGCAGAGGGGATTACCAACTTGATTTTTCCACCTTTTTTGATCAAGGGAATTCCTATTTTCCAGCCATCTATCAGTTGGGATAAACCGCTGGTAAAGGGGGTTACGGAAGAGTCGAAAGTGCTGCCATTCAGTAATTTTCCAACATATTGTACCGTTACAAGCGAGGAGGTAGTTGGGGTAACTGTACCGGTTCCTGCATCCATTATTTGGTAAAGTAGGCCACTGGTATGCTCCTGATAGGTGATATTTTTAGCATTGCAATAGGTTACCATGGCTGGTTTTTCACTTTGTACCGAAGCGGGCTGGCATCCGCTGGGTTCTGTTTTTCCGCATCCATAGTTCAGGATCAACAACAGGGGTAATACAACATACGATAACTTCATGGTGGATTATTTAGGGGGTAAGACTACTTTCAGGTTGATTGGGCTGCATCGGAGGGGAGGATTTTTGCTTTTTTTTTGCCAGCAGTTCCCGGTAGAACTGCTCATTTTTCTCCCACCGGAACGAGCGATAAAAATAGCCCATGAAAATCGATACGGTTAAAATGATTAGGAGAAGAAGGCCGGCACTCAGTCGGGAATTGGCTACCATAGTGGCACGAATTGCCCAGCCGGAAAAAATGGAGATAACCGTAGCTATCCCAAAAACCACCCCAAAAGAAAATCCAACCAGCAACGGGCGCATACTATTCTTTTCGGCCTCCCCCCGTTCTGACCAATATTGGATAAATTTTTCTTCCTCTTCCGGTAACATGTCGCAAAATTAGGTATTGTGGAAGATTTACAGGTAATTGTTTGAAATTTGAAGGCAAATTATAATAATTGGGTAAATTTATATAGTTCAACAAATCAACATGAATAAACGACTACCCCAAATTATTCTACTACTATTCTTCTTGGCATTGTGCGTGCATCTCTACGCAATTGTTGCTCAAATGCCTACTATACGGATAATTTCAAAATGTTTGTTATTACCACTTTTAATTATTTATCTAACGGTATCTGCACCCAATACAACAGCTATCAAAAAAATGGCATTACTTGCTTTATTTTTTTCATGGTTGGGAGATGTGGTATTACTTAGTGAAGGAAATTACTTTGTGTTGGGTATGTTGGCATTTACTATGGCACATGTGAGGAATGGGAAAATATTAGTTCGTTTGCAAGCATTTCAATTAACAGGTGCCACCTGGATTGGTTTGGGATTAGCTTTAGGTACCATCAGTTTGGTTTATTATTTTTTACAGACTTCATTAGAAACTTTTTTAATTCCCGTAGTTGTATATATGGTATTCATTTCGACTGTTTGGGTGCTTAGTTTTAATTTGACTAATCATCCAAAATACAAGGCTGCAGCCATTAATTTTTTTATTCCCGGTATGTTTCTCTTTGTTTTGTCGGACGGGATATTGGCGTTTAATAAATTTTTGTTGCATCAGCCAGAACGCTGGGATATTTGGGTAATGCTAACTTACGCGTTGGCTCAATGGCTGTTAACAGAGGGTTATATAAGCGTAGTAAATGTTACTCGGGAAGAAAGTACACCATAAAAAAACTCCGAACCACATGGTTCGGAGTTTTTTTTAAATACAATCGGAAAGTGATTAGTAACCACCCATTCCGCCCATATCAGGAGCAGGATGTGCGTGCCCAGATTCCGGCTTCGGTTTGTCGGCAATTACACACTCGGTAGTGAGCAACATGGCGGCAATAGAAGCAGCATTCTCTAAAGCTACACGGGTTACTTTGGTAGGATCAATAACCCCTGCTTTTAACAGGTTTTCATACACTTCTGAACGAGCGTTGAAACCAAAATCTCCTTTTCCTTCTTTAATTTTTTGTACTACAATAGAACCTTCTATTCCGCAGTTGGCAACAATCTGACGCAGCGGCTCTTCGATGGCTCTTTTTACAATCTGAATTCCGGTAGTTTCATCTTCGTTAGCACCTTTCATTTTTTCAATAGATTCAACCGCACGGATATAAGCAACTCCACCACCAGGTACAATACCTTCTTCTACAGCAGCACGGGTAGCATGCAGGGCATCGTCTACACGGTCTTTTTTCTCTTTCATTTCAACTTCAGTAGCAGCACCAACATATAAAACCGCTACACCACCGCTTAGTTTGGCCAAACGCTCTTGTAATTTCTCTCTGTCGTAATCAGAAGTAGTATTTTCAATTTGCGCTTTAATTTGGTTTACACGGGCAGTGATATCGGCTTTTTTACCTTTTCCACCTACCACAATGGTATTGTCTTTATCGATAGTTACAGAAGTAGCCTGACCTAAATACGTTAAATCTGCATTTTCCAGTTTAAAGCCCTGCTCTTCACTAATCACGATACCGGCAGTGAGGATAGAGATATCGGTAAGCATTTCTTTTCTGCGATCTCCGAAACCAGGCGCTTTTACAGCAGCTACTTTCAGGGTACCACGCAGTTTGTTTACTACCAGGGTAGCCAATGCTTCACCTTCCAGATCTTCGGCAATGATTAATAAAGGACGACCACTTTGGGCCACTTTCTCCAGAATATGCAGGATATCCTTCATAGCACTGATTTTCTTATCGTAAATCAGGATATAAGGATTTTGTAACTCAACTTCCATTTTTTCGCTGTTGGTAACGAAATAAGGAGAGATATAA
>Ga0208364_1000117_pt1 | contig 18581 bp, 21 predicted proteins | sample LakMenEpi08Jun12_FD_150680 | JGI IMG/M metagenome (GOLD analysis project Ga0208364, IMG submission 150680) | Freshwater microbial communities from Lake Mendota, WI - 08JUN2012 deep hole epilimnion (SPAdes) | ecosystem: Environmental > Aquatic > Freshwater > Lake > Epilimnion/Euphotic zone ...
AGGAGCTTGCGACTGGCGGAAAATGGGCCCAAATTTATTGCGATTTGCTGAAGTAATAAACACTTCCCACGATTTCAGTCTCAACAAGCCCTTTTGATAATGAGACGCACGAAAAAGCCGTATCACAATGCCCAATGGCCCTGACGCAGATCCAACTGGCGAAGGCACTCGACGCCAACCAGGCGAGCGTGTCGCTCTGGAAAGCGCAGGGGATGCCAACGGACTCGGTGGATGCGGCGAGGGCATGGCTGGCCGCGAACATTCGCCGCCGCAAGTCGGGGAAGGTGGCCGCGCCAACGACCAGCACCAACCCGGCGCTGGGGCCGAGGGCGAGACTGGACCGGGCGGCGGAGGGGGAGATTCGTCATTACGAATTGTGGAAGGCGGCAGCGAACTCGGAGGAGGCCAACAGCCGAACCGTGGCCGAACTGGCCGGCGCGTGGCGCGACAGCCGAAAGGCCGTGGCACAGGCCGAGCAGGAGTTGGGGCAATTCCTGTCGATGACCAAGGCGACACTCAACAAGGCGGAGACGGTGGCGGCGATCCGTGGGCTGATTTCGGCAATGGTGCAGGATTTTTCGACATTTCCGTGGGGAGAGCAGGCGACCTCGATGCTACGGAAGCACTTAGCGACCCTGCCGCCGTCATTGTCGGAGGCGACCGCGAAGGGTTAGCCGAAGCGTGGGCCGCAGGGCATGAGGTAACGCTGACGCCGCCGAAGCCAGGCGTGGTGGCGTGGGCCGAGTCGAATCTCAAGCTCTCCGAGCGCATCACCAATAAGCCGGGGAGCTACCTGACGCAGCGCACTCCATATGTGCGCGAAGTGTTGGAGTGCTTCGCGGACGAGCGGGTGCGTCGGTTGGCTTTGGTGTGGGGCGCTCAGACAAGCAAGACCACGGCCATCATCGTGGGCATGGCCTATAAGCTTGACGTAAGTCCCGCCCCTTGTCTTTGGGTCATGCCCTCGACGCACCTTGCGCGGTCATTTTCCGAGACGCGATGGATGCCGCTCATAGATCAGAACCCGACTTTAGCGCGGCACAAGCAATCCGATCCCGACAAATATCGACTCCTTGAGCAGCACTTTGACCGCATGAGCGTGTGGTTCACGGGCAGCAACTCGCCGGCCTCGCTTTCCTCGCGCTCGATTGCCGCGCTGTGCATGGACGAATTGGACAAATTTCCCGCGAAGGGCGGCAAAGAGTCCGCGCCGTTGCAACTCGCCGAGGCCCGCGTGGCGACTTACCCGAAACACATCATCGTAACGACCTCAACCCCGACCTACGAAGACGGGGCGATTTGGACGGAATGGGTCAAGGGCGATCAACGCAAATACTTCGTGCCCTGCCTTGGCTGCGGCGAAGCGTGGGCCCTGGAATGGGAACACATTCGATGGGACGAGACAGCCAAGCAGGATGAGGGCTGGAACATGGAGCGAGTCGCCGCGTCGGCGCGCTGCGTGTGTCCTGCCTGCGGCCACGCGCACACGGAGAACGACAAGCCGTTGATGCTTGAACGTGGGGAGTGGCGTGCGACCGAGCTTGCCGCCGAGCCAGGGCGGCGAAGCTATCACCTATCCTCGCTTTACGCGCCTTGGCGAAAGTGGTCGGACTTGGCCGTAAAGTTTTTGCAAGACCGCGATGCGCTGGGAGGGCTGCAAGACTTCAACAACCGCGAACTGGCCCTGCCGTGGAAGCCTGACGGCGCGCTTATCACCACGCAGATGATCCGCGACCGCGTGGACGCCTCGCCGCGCTACACTCTGGGGGCCGCGCCCGAAGGCAAGGTAATCGGGCGGCTTATGTCTATCGACGTTCAGCAGACCGAGATGTGGTGGCTCGTGCGCGAGCTTCACGAAGACGGCAGCAGCTACCTCCTCGATTACGGCGCAATGGTGGGATGGGACGGCGTGATGGACAAGTTTCGCCACTACAAATGCTATCGCGGCATTGTAGACGCAGGCTACGCAGCCAAGACCCCGGCGGGTGTCTATGATTTCGTTGCCAAGTCGGGCGGTCTATTTGTCGCGGCCAAAGGGCGAACCGTCAGCCAGGGATTGCGCGAGCCATACAAATTCCAGCAAATCGTATCGGGCGGCGCGGTCCTGTGGGCGGTGCAATTCGACGCGCACTTTTGGCAGGCCCGACTCTATCACGACATCCTGCGCGACGGGAGGGGCCGGTGGCATCTGCCGCGAGACATTGCAAAAGACTACGTTGGGCAGCTTCAAGGCGAGGCACTGATCGAGAAAGACGGCGAGGCAAAGTGGCAAAGGTTGGGACCGAACCACCTTGCCGACTGCGAAAAGATGGCCCTCGTGCTGGTTGATTCCATCATGGCGCAATGGCGCTCAACCAACCCCGCAACAGAGTAAAACCCATATTCCGCTTGCCAACGCAAGCAGCTTGCGTAGGCTGGTGGCGTATGAGCAAATTCAACATCCTAGAGATCGCCGCCAATTTTAACGCGGCAACGGATTACGACATTGAGGCGGCACTTGCGCTGACCTCGACAATCCTTCGCCACGCGCACACGGTGCAGCTTGCCCGCATCAAAAACGCCGACCCGCAGCTAGAGCTTCCCATTGAGATTGGCAACGATGCGCCCTAACATTACGGGCGTGAAATGCCCGAACTGTAAGAAGCCCTTGCCAGCAAGCTATGTGGACACCCGCGCAGCCGGAAGTAAGGGCGGCAAAACAACAGGGGCGACAAAAGCTCGAACCAGCGAACAAGCCCGCGCAGCCGTAATGGCGCGGTGGGCCAAGCGCAAGAAGTCGGACTCTTGACACAGCCCGCGAGGGCATGACCGACGCGGCGATTCTCGCCTCATGCTTTAGCTCCGAGGAACTTTCCGACTTAAAGACGGCCTGCAAATCGCAGATCGTTGCGGGAGGCGCGTCACAGGCATTCGTCGTGTCAAGCAGCGTGGGCGGGCGCTCCGTCACGCTCCAGCAAACTTACAACGCCTGGGAAATGCTTGGCCTCATCGAGACGGCCCTTGCCATCAACGCGGGCAAGATCGGCAACAACAGATGCAGCCGCGCTCAATACGGCACTTACTGACATGGCAAAACTGATCGACAAGCTCGCCAAGCAATTCGGCTTTTCCCGCATGGTGGAAGCGGCCAATTGGCGACCCGAAGAACGCTCTTGGGTTTGGTCGCAGGCGCAGGACAGCAAGGTGGACATTTCCAATGGCGACCGCGTTCGCCTGCTCGGCCTTTCGCGCAAACTTTTCTACAACAACGCCATCGTCCGCTCGGCCATCCGCGACAAGGCGACCTACTCGGTCGGCTCGGCCATCGCCCCGCAGGCCAACAGCGGCGATCCCGCGTGGGACGATGCCGCCGAAGCGTGGTGGGATAACTGGAGCAAGTCGCCCGAAATCAGCGAGCGCCACGATATGCGCCGGCTGCAAATGCTCGTCTCCGAAGCCATTGACCGTGACGGCGAAATCTTTTGCATCCTGACCAACAAACGCGACGGGATGCCCGCCGTTCAAGTGGTCGAGTCGCACCGCGTAGCCAACCCGCCCGACAAGGCCGACCAGATCATTGACGGCGTAAGTCTCGACCGCTTTGCGCGTCCGCTCGCTTACCATGTGGTCGAGGGCGACACCTTCAGCCAGCGCACCAGCCGCCGCATCCAGGCGGATCTGATGCTCCACGTTTACGAGCCCGAACGCCCCGACCAAGTGCGCGGGTATCCCGCCGTGGCCGTGGCGCTCAACAACCTCCTCGACCGCGACGAACTCCTCCGCTTTGAGATGCAGGCCGCGAAGATCGGCAGCAGCATCGGCCTTGTCGTTCAGAACGCGCAGGGCGGTGTGGGGGCCGAGGGATTTTTTGGCGACTTGTCCAAGAGCACGGGCGAAAGCCTGACCCGCGAAACAGTTTTCGGCGGCGGCATGATCCCGCGACTCAAGGCCACCGAGCGCATCGAGTCCTTCATGATGAATCGCCCCAACGAAAAGTTGGACGCGCATCTTGAGCAATACATCCGCGCTGCCGCCCTTGGCCTCGGCCTGCCTTATGAATTTATCTGGGACACATCCGCTGTCGGCGGCGTGGCCCAGCGTTTCATTATCCAAAAAGCCGCCCGCGCCTTTGCCGCACGGCAAGACGTTCTTATCTCCTCCTTCCTTGGCAAGCTCTGGAACTACGCGATCGCCAACGCTATGCGCCGCCGCGAACTGCCGCAGAATCCGAACTGGCGCAGCGTTCACTGGCAGACCCCGCGCTCGATCACGGTGGACGTGGGCCGCGAAGCCGCCGCTCGGCGCGACGATGTGAAAGCGGGCTTGATGACCCTGGCCGACTTCTTTGGCGAGCAGGGCTTGGATTGGAAGACGGCCATGCAGGAAATCGCCGCCGAGCGCCAGTTTGCCAACGAGCTCGGCATCATTGTCGGCGTCGAGCGCAATGAGGGGGCGACGGTTATCGACCCTGTGCCCACAGGGGACGGCGGTTCAACTCCGCCCGCCTCCACCCCGGAGCCGCAAGCCGCAGAGTTTTCGGAACGCGCCCGCAAAAAGAAGCGGATCTACAAGCGCAAGAAGGCCGAAACCAAGCCGGTTGCTTGACATGAGCGTCCGCCTATATGGCGGAACTCAAATTTGACGGCATCTCGGTTGCGACCGTTGGCCCTGCGTTGGGCCACGAAATGTTCGTGGACGATGTGACCCTGCTCCAAGCCGAACAGGCGGGGCAGGCTGGCAGCCCGGTCAAAGTGTTTGTCGATCACGACGAGTCCATCGACTCCCTCATCGGCCTGCTCAACAACTTCCGCATCGAGGAAGACCAACTGCGCGCCGATTTGGAACTGCTTTCGGCTCACCCGCAGGCCGAGTTTTACGCCGAGATTCTTTCTAAAGCGCCTGGCCGCGTCGGATTTTCAATGGCCTTCAGTGGTAAGCCCGAAGAAGTGGGCGACCGCCGTTTTGCCCGCGTCGAAAATCTGGTCAGCGTTGACCTCGTTTCGCGCCCCGCCGCGAACCGCGAAGGCGTTTTCCGCGCCGGCAGTGAGCCCGCATCGGTTGACACCGCAGCGGAGGGCATGGCTAACGCCGAAATCAAAACTGAACAGGTTGAATTTGACGCCAAGGCCGCCATTGAGGCGCTGACCGAGGTTGTTTCCAAACTTCAAGAATCCGTCGAGGCCATCGCCGCCGACAAATCCGAACCCGCCGAGGCTGAAGTTGCCGCCGAGGAAGTGAAAGCCGAGGAGGCCGCGCCCGCTGTTGAGAGCGCCGAGCTTTCCGCGCTGTCGGCCAAGGTTGCCGAACTGGAAATCGCCCTCGCCGCCAAGGGCAGCGAGGCCGTGTCCAGCAACGGTGCCGCTTCCGAAGACCCCGTCGAGCAGTTCAAGGCCGCTTCCGAGGCCAAGGACTGGAAGCGCGTGGCGCAACTCTTTTCCGCGAACAAGGCCGCAATCCTGCGCGCCCGCAACGCCAAGAATTTCTAAGGGCCAACCCCCGACGAAAAACCAACAACAAACCTAAAAACCTAATAATATGGCAAACGTATTCGATTCAGCACTCGTCGTAGCGACGATCTCTGAACAGGTGCAGACGGTGCTCGCCAACCGGTTGGCCCCGCTCCGCATTTTCAGCACGGATTTCAGCAATGAAGTCCGCAAACCCAAGGACACCGTTCAGGTGCCTCTCGTCACGGCCACCAGCGCCACGGCGACCAACCCGACCGACTTCACTCCCGCTTCCGACGTTACCGTTGGCAAGGCGACCGTGACGCTCGATCACTACAGCCAGTTCTTCGGCATCACCCAAGCGGATCTCGCGCTGGGCCATCGCCTCGAGAATTTGGTTCGTATCAATCTGAACGCCTTGGCCGACAAGATCTTCTCGGTGGCGATCACCCCGATCACCACAGTTAACTTCGGCGCAGCCACGGTTACCACGACCACCATCACCCCCGGCTCGGGCCATCTCGCTTCCCTGTGGAGCGCGATCAGCAAGAGCGACCGCAAGGGCTTGGTTGTCACTCCCGAAATCTACAGCAAGTTGATCCCGACCAACGCCGATTTCCTCCCGCTCCAGAACGGAGCCTACGGATTCGACCAAGGCATCTACTACGCCAACAGCTTCAGCGGTGCAGTCTCGGGCCTCGACGGCTTCGCGGTTTCGCCCGAAGCGGTGGCGGTGGCCTCGGCCATGCCGGTCATCGACCCCGCAGTTGCCAATCTGCTCTACGTCTCGGATTCCGTGACGCTCGACCAGCTCGGCATGACGATCATGTATAACATCACAGCCTCGCAGTCCACACGCACGGTGACTGCCTCCTGCGAAGTTATGTTCGGATCGGCAGCGGGTCTGACCAGCGGCACCTGCGCGCTCATCATCTAAGGGTTCGTGTGTTCATCTCCCGGCGGTTGAGTGGCCCGCCGGGAGTTTCCACTTAGGCTTAACAGCCAAGGGGTCGCGCTTCCACTCGGCGCGGCCCTTCCTTTTTCTAGCGTGGCAAAAATACATCTCGGGATAATTGCGGGCAACGAAGAGGCCATGATTGGCCGCTTCTTGGACAGCTTCCAAGCGCACTTCGATTCCGTATCGGTTGTCCGCGCCATCGGCAACCAATCGCCCGACAGGACGCTGGACATTGCCAAAGAGCGGGGCTGCATCACGGGCGAATACTGGAACGCGCCCGACCGCCAATGGGAACACGTTGATAATTTCGCCGCCGCCCGCTCGCAAAGTTGGGCGCTGGCACCAGAGGACACCGACTGGTTCATGTGGGCCGACTGCGACGATCTGCTCTCGCCCACCGCCGAAGCGGTCCTGCGCCTAATCCGCGAGGGCGGTGACGCCCAAGGCGATGTGATCTACGCGCCCTACATTGTAGACGCATCTGGGAGCTACGCCCGCCGCGCCCGGCTGGTCAGCAAGAAGCATTACCGCCAATGGATCAACGCCGTCCACGAAGACGTTGAGCATGACCCCGAGGCGAAGCTGTCCTGGGCAATGGAGTTGCAAGTTGTCCATATGCCCGCGAACAACAAGCGCGCAAGCGTAGTCCGCAACCGGCGCATCCTTGAGGCCATCCCCGAGGCCGAGCGCACGGGCCGCGAATGGTGGTTTTTGTTCCGCGAGTGCGAGATGGCGCAAGACATCCCGAAAGCGATGGCTGCCGCCGTGGTTGCCACAGGCCGCGACGATCTGGGCGACGAGGAAAAGTTTTCGGCCTACCAAATGATTGGCCGCTGGATCAAAGACATCGAAGGTTCCGAGCGCCCGCTCCTCGAGGCCGTGCGCCTTATGCCGCATCGGCGCGAGGGATACGCCGAGCTTGCCAAGGCCCACCTCGCTCGCGGCTCCGCTGACAAAGCCTTGGCCTATGTGCGGGCGATGGAGGCACAAGACGAACCCACCGAGGCAAGCTGGACGCATGACGCTTCGCTTTACGGATGGCGAGCGCATGACTTGAAGTGCCTTGCCCTGGCTAAAAGCGGCAAACCCGACGATGCAGCCCGCATCCGCAAAGCCTACCACAAGCGCAACAAGGTCCGTATTGCCATCGGCCACCCGACTTGTCGCCCAGAAAAGGCCATTGCCGTGCGGGAAATGGCCTTGGCGCGGGCCGCAAAGCCCGACCAGGTTGCCTATTACTTCGGCGTGAACGAAGGCGATAGTGCGGTTGTCGAGGCATTGCAGCACTACCCGCACGCGATCTCTCAAGCTGTTCCCGAGGGACACGCCTCTGCCGTGGCAAATTACAACGCAGCCGCCCGCGCCGCCGCCGAATCAGGTGCAAAGATTTTCCTCATGTTGCAAGACGATTTGTATGTGCCGCACGGCTGGGACGAACTGATCGTCCGCGCCTTCGAGGGCAACATGGACGCGCCGGCAGTGCTGCATTTGCACGACGGATTCCGCGCAGAAGGCGACCCGCTCATGGTGGCGATGTGCTACAACTGGCGATGGTGGCTGGGCCGCGAGTGGTTGCTTTGCCCAGAATACGACGGTTACTGGTCGGATACCGAATACAGCTTCCGCGCTTACCGCGACACAAAGGTTCTCAACGGGCGGCACATTCAGCTTTACCACGACCACCCGGCATTCACTGGCTCGGAGTCTGACGAAGCCTACAGGCGGCAGCAAAACCCAGAGGCCAACGGTCGAGGCCGCGAAGTGTTTGCCCGCCGCAATCCCGACGCCGTGGCAAAGGGATGGTAACGCTCGACATTCTCATCCCCACGACCGCCGCCCGCCCGCAGGCGCTGGCGCGACTCTTGGCCGTCTTGGCCCCGCAAATCGAAGACGAGCCCGCCGCCCGCATCGTAGTGGACCCCGGCAGCGACCGCATCGGCCCGAAGCGCAGGCGCATGATCGAAGAAGCGCGGGCCGAATACGTTGTCTTCGTGGACGATGATGACCTGGTTGCCACCAATTACGTTGCCTGCATTATGAGCGCCCTGCAAAGCCAGCCAGACTGCGTAGGCTTGTCCATGTATTTGAAGCGAGACGGCGTTCCCTGGTCACCAAACCCCGTCTTCCGCCACTCGCTCAAATACCGCAAAAACACAGCATGGAGCGGCAACAACCGCACCCCGCACCACCTTTGCCCGGTGCGGCGGGAAATTGCCCTCAAGGCTCGATTTGGGGACCGAGACTATGGCGAGGACTACGACTACGCTTTGGCGATCCTGCCCCACCTCAAAACCGAGGCGATGGCCGCAGAGCACCCGATCTACCTTTACGATTACCGCAGCAAGCCTGCTTGCGGCTGTTGACACCGCTGTAAGCTATTATGGCATTCTCGTCCGTCCCGACGCTCATTTTTGGCAGCACCTTCACCAGCACCGCCACCAACTTCACGGTGCCGCTTTCCGCTTTTGCTGAACTGACCAGCGCCGAGGTCAACGCCTCGACCGGCGACTCGCGGAAGATCATCTACGGAATGCTCGAGCGTTTCTACTCCTATTACAACGCTCTCGCCGCAGAGGACCGCCCGGCCAAAATGACCTTGAGCAAAACGACTTCGGGCCTCAACGCGAGCAACGAAGTCACGGTTAACTACGGTTCGCAGTTCACCATCGGCGGCTCGCTCGACGTGGTGGCCGAGTAAGTTTGACTCGCCGCCAGAGGCATGGCGACTCAGCTAGATAACGCGCACATCCTCGGCATTGGCGCGCTTTTGGACGTAGGCGGCGAGACAATCACCATCGCCAGCACTAATTACAGCGCCGTGGTCGGGGAGATCGAGGAGCGCGACGAACTGGCCGAGGGCGGCGTGCGCCAGATTCGCTCCGTTCGTTTTGCCATCAAACGCAGCGCGATCACCACAGTTCCCGCCATGTGGTCCCGCGTCACCGTGCGCGGGCAAGAGCTTCAAGTTCTCAACGTGTCGCAGGATGCGGTGGTTGTAGAAATCACTGCCGGCGGATTGGCCGAATAGTTATGGCCGCTGTTTCGGCCACCATTGATTTTCGGGAGCTGGGAGATTTGTTCCCCAGGTTGCAAAAGGCTTTCAGTGCCGGCCTTATCAAAACTGTTGACCAGCAGGCTCGACTTCTTGTTCGTAATGGCGACAGCGCCAGCCTTCTAAAGTTCACGCCGCCGCGCGGGATTGATGGCGGCAAAGACATTGGCGATTACGCCGTGGCCCGCGATGTCGCCAAAGTGTTCGCGCAGCGCGGAACGATTACAAACATCCTCCGCAAAACACGGGGTGCATCAACGGCCTTCAACCGATACATCAAAACTGGCGATTACGAAAAAGCCAAAGAGCTGCTCAATGGGCAAGTGTCTGGATCAGTTGAAGTCTCGGGATACACCCGCAACGGCAAACAGGTTAGGGGCTACAGGCAAACGCGAAACATCAGCTCTCTTGGAGACAATCGCCTCGGGCAAATCATTCACATAGCCAACGAGCCGAGCAAAATGCTGCACAAAGCGCGCCGCACCAGTTCTGGCCGCGTAAAGCGCGAGCAATTCCTGCAAGTGGTTCTTAGAAAACCAGCTTACAAACAGTATCTGGAAATGGTGCAAAAGCGCGTGGGCAGCATGAAGGCTGGCTGGCGTTTCGCGGCTCAAGCCCTCGGCGTTTCCTTGCCGCCCTATGTGAACGCGGCCACCAAAAAGAATAACGGATCTTTTGCGACATCGCCGGGAAACGTAGGGCCGTTTGCGCCTTATTGGGTTGAGATGGTCAACAGCACGCCAAACATCAGCAAGATGCTTCCTCAAGGAACCGTTGATTGGCTTGTCGGCGCGCGGCTCAACACGATGGAAGCCGCCATCGCCAAGCGCACCCAAGAAGCCATCGCCGCAACCAAATGATCCACCGCGAACTAGAGTCCTCCTTCGCCACCCGAGTCAGTGCCCTTATAACCGGCACCGCCCTGGCTGGCATCAGTGTCCGCCACGGCGTCCCGGCGACCGACTTGTCTTATCCTTGTCTCATCATCACGGCCAGCGGCGCGGAGCTGATCGAGGGCGGGGTCCGCAACGCCTCGCGAATCAACATGGACTTCGCCGTGGTCAGCGCGGCCTCCCAGACGGGGGGGTGGCAGACCACGCACAAGAACCGCGTAGCTGCGCTGGCGAGGATTCTGGACGATACGAACACCAACGCCAGCATCATCGCCATCAATACGGCGCAGTCGGCCTTCACCCTCTACGGCTGGGCCGTTACCGAAGTCGCCAGCGACACCTCGCCAAACCACCAGGGCGACAGCATCCGCATTTCCGTGGTCGCAGGCGACCGCATCGGCAACGCCCAAAGCGGTAAAACCAACGCCACGCCGCAAGATTTCAGTATTCGGCATGAGGTCGAGCAGATCCTGTCCGCGCATCTGGCCTCCGAGTTGCCCGGTTCCGTGACCGCAGCTTACTCAGTGCAGCCCTATTACAACGAGGCAACCGCCGCATCCAGCCGCATCGTTGCCGCCTGTCAGGGCGCGAGCAAACCCTTCCCGCAGCTTGATCGCTACACCGCGCAGGCCACCGTCCACGTTATCACTGGCGGCATTGATTCCACGGCCCACGTTGCCGCCGTGCGCGAGGTGCAGGACGCCCTGCGCTCGCTACTGGCGCAAGACTTTACCTCCTCCGAGATCACCGTGGCGGGCTTGCTCGAGGCCAACCATTCCAGCGACAGCGATTCCAACCGCATCACCGACGTTCTGGGCCTGAATATCTACGCCCAAGTGAACTAGCCGTCAGGTTGACACCATGCCAGAGGGCATGGCTATTAGCTACGGCACAACCGGTGGTGGGAAAACCACCAGCAAGTCCTTTGAGTATCTTGCCGTTCAAGACGAAACCGGCGCGGTTCGGGATAACATCCTGAAATATTCGCGCACTGAAACGACCGACGAGACAGTTGAAGCGACTTTTGGCGCTGGCACAATCAACGGCAACGAAGTGCTCAACGCCACAATTACGGCATCGGTAGACGAAGTGGTCATTGAATCGGGCAATCAGGGCACGGCCCCGCAAAAAACCCGCTTCTACAACCCGAAACAGGAGTGCAGCGCCACGTTTTTGGGCGGTGCGAATGTTGGCGGGACGTTCAGCTTCGACAACAAAACCTTCGACACCGTGAGCAGTGAGGTATCCGAAACCCTTGGCGATGTAAAAAAGGTCACCGTGCGCGGCATCAGTTACACAAACGACGGTCTGGCTGTTAACGCGCCTTCCGGCGTCATCCGCAAGGAAAAGCGTTTCAGCAACACCGATTTCGTCCGCACCACCTCAACGAGCGTCTCCTTCGGCGGATCTTAGGCCGCGTCCTCAAATATGGACGCCTTGGCCGCAGAAGCGTTTCTCAACGCAGAGCACACCGTTTGCGGGCTGCGGATGCGCCCGCTGTCGCTCGGCCATGCTTTTGCTTTAGAGGCTATCGGTTCGCCACTTTACGAGGGCAGAGAGGGCACAGAGTCCGATCTAATATTAGCCGCTTGGACGTGCAGCCGGCCGCCGCTTGCCCAGCTTAATTGCAACGGCCTTCGCTACGCGATCTGGCGATGGCTTGCCGCCAAGATGGATTTCGCCGAGCAGCGCCGCCGCTGGGAAACTTACGTTGAAGACTACTCGGCGGCACCGCAATTCTGGAAAAAGCAAAGCCCTGACAAATACGAGCCCTCCAAAATTCCCAATGGCATTTCGACCGTGGTCAGCTTGATGAAGCTCGGCATGACCGAAGAGCAAGCCTGGGCCAGCCCGGTCGGCGCGGCGTCATGGTATCAAGCGGCAGTCTACGAGCTAGAGAGCGGCAACAAAGTAGACATCGTCACCGATAGCGAGCGCATTGCCATTCTTCGCCAGAAAGCGCGGCAGGCAGCAAAAGCAAGGGAGGATAACGACAATGTCTGAAGTAAAAGTCAGAATAACCGCACAGAACGAGACGCAGACGGGATTTCAGGCAGTCCTCAATGACGCCAAGAAAACGGCGGCACAGGTTCAGCAAACTATGTCTGCAAGCGCCGCGCCTGCGCCAAGCCAACGCGCGCAAGCACAGCCATTTCAGATAGGGGATGTTTTGGCAGAAAATTCGCGCAAAAGCTACGACGCGCAGCGCGGAGCGTTGGAGGAAATGCTTGGTCAGCTTAGATCGGCGCGGCAATTAGCGGCACAACCGGTTGATATGTCTGTTGCATCGGAAAGAACCATTGCAACATCCTCAAAGGCATCGCAGTCCATCCGCGCGCTTGCGTCTGATTTGCTCAACGCCAATAGCGCAGGAGACGTTTTCAGCGCAATTATCAACCGTCTGACAACTGCGCTTGGCGGACTTGTTGCCGGGGCTGCTGGTTTTGCTTTGGGGCGAATTATTGCGGGCCAGATAGACCAAGCAACGGCCAGCATGGAAAATCTTAATTCTGCGTCGGCTTCGCTTAATCAGTCGCTCAATAGCCTCAACGCGCCAAACCTGACCTTTGAACAACTTGGGTCGGCGGTTGCTTCCGTCACATCAAACATTAATGCCTTAAAGACCGCTAACGAGGAAATGCAGGGGTCGTTTAGAAATAAAGTCCTCGACACTGCATTTAAGGCGCTAGGAGCTATTGGGCAATCGCCGCTTGCTTCTGCCGGCGGCCCGCTTGGTTCTGCCGCAGGAATAGCTGGTGCAGGATTAGGCGCGCTAGGCTTAGGCGGCGGATTTCTTGATGCAGCCAACCAAGAAGAGGAAGCAGGAGTTGCCGCAGCAAGAGCAAGCATTGCCGTTCGTCTTAAACAACTTACGCAAGACGAGATTGCGCTCTCCAAAACCCGCACAGATGAAGAGCGCAAACTCCTTCAATTGCAACAAGAGCGCGCACAACTTCGGCAAGTTGTAGGCGCGGCCGGCGGGCAGAAAGCGGTAGACGAGCTAAACAAACTTTTTGCCGCACAAGACGCCGCTCAAAAACAGGGTGAAAAGACGGGCACGCGCCTTGGAAACGTTTTAGGAAAACAGCTTGGTCCAGGAGATGCGCAAGGCATTGAGCAATTTCGCCGCGAACAAGAGGCCGCTCGTCGCGCCCTTGGGCCCGAGTTCGGCCCAGGGACCGCCGAAGCGGCCACGGGAGGTTTCCGAGTGGATCAAGCCATGTTCCAACAGCAACAGGCGGAGGAAGCGGCGCGCCTTTTAATGCAGCAACAACAGCAAGCCTTCCAAGGCTCACAAGGCGCATCCGCCTTCCAGCGCATCGGGTTTGCCTCAAACGAGTTTTTCGACACCCGCAAGGCCAAAGACCCCGCAGCGGAAACAGCCAAGGCTGTAAGCGTCCTTAAAAAGATTCAAGAAATTCTCAGTAAAGGCGAACCACTCGTCCTGGCAAACACCAACTCCTAAATTTATGGCACAATTCGACACAGTCGGCAGCGGAATAATCGACAGCGGCGACAAACGCATCGAGCGCAAGGTCGTCATTTCGACTAGCGGGGCCAACCCATCGGCACCTGGCGGCGCGGGTCGCTTAACCAACGTCAGCATCACAGGCGAGCCCGGCGGCGTTCGTCGCGGCGTCTTTGAATACACGCAGGGCGGTCTTGGTGACGCCAGCTACAACGCTTACGGTAAAAAGATTGAGCTGATGGGCGGAAGCCGCGAGGTGCCGATCATTAACCACCCAAAATTTAAGACGCTAAACACCGTCCAAGTTAACGCAGTGCAGGGCGAGGTGGACAAACCGCCAGCAAATCGCAAGCAATCATTTGATGATGCAGACCAAAACAATCTGTATCAGTGCCTTATTCGCGGCATTGAATACTACATTGCCCCGGCGTTGGTTGCGCGCGTCTCTGAGATAGAAAGCGGGTTGCCAAGCGTGGCTGGACTTTGCACCTTGGATGACCCGAGCGGCGTTGGCAAGCCCGGCAACGGACGATGGATTTTGAGCGGCATAAACGCCACACCTGTTGGCGACAAATACGAGGTCACCCGCGAATACACCTATCTGGAACAGCCGGAGGCCGCCGAGTTCCTCTACGATTAACCGACCGTGGCCCAATTCGACAGCATCCGCTTCCAGCCCAGCCGCCCGCTCCTCAAGGAGGTGAGCGCGGATCGGCTCAACGCGATCTTATCGGAGATTAAAAAGAACCGCCCTCGAGGCGAGCGCGGAATTACGGTGCGTCAGGCCGGGGATGCGACCTACATCGGGCTGGCGGCAAACTTTAAGGGCGGGGGAACGCCAATTACATTAAAACCGTGGGACATCTACGTCGAAAACGCGTCGGAAAACACTTACACCGTCAAAGTTTACCCTGGCACACTTGGTAACAATCTGCTTGCTTCAAATTGGGACGATGAGTTCACATTAAGCAAAGACCAACTTTATTACGCAAAGGCAGTTGCAACAACAGACGGCCAAATTGTAACGGGTCTTTCAATCGTTATAGATGAAAGCCCGCCAGAACAACAAACACCGCTTTTGTATTCAGTGCCAAATTCGGCAAGTTTTTTGTTTGGATTGTTTTACAACTTTCCGTTGAATCTTGGCCTTACAGCCAAAGGCATTGCTGAAGCTGTTTATTCACTGCCTCGAACCAACCCACCACCGGGAGAATACGCGGTTGAAGTTTACTACAGATTGCAATGATTCAGTGGCTTATACAAGGACAAGACGATCCAATATCTGGGGCAACTTTTGTCACAGAATCCTTCATAAACAACAACGGCGACAGTGAAACATCGTCGTATTACACAAGCAGCAACGCGCAAGGCTATACAAGCCCGACATTTTCCACATCTTTCCCTCCTCAAGTTGTCTATTCAACTGTCGAAACAACATATTCTGGCCTAGCTCAAACAACTGAGTCATCATTGACCCTTGTTGGCGACTATACGACGGGAACAAGCCTTTCCAGCGGGACATCGACAACTGTTATTTCTGCATACTTAAAAGAGACAACGACACAGGTTCAGGTTGCGACAGAAACTACAATCAAGCAAACGATCACGGAAACCATTGGGTATGGAAGCGCCGGAAAATTGTCAGACACGGTCTTCATGGCTATTGGCAACGAGGTTTTGTGGAAGGCCGCCTACAGCAGTGTTCCCGGAGGCGTTATTGTCGCTTCTGAGGCGGCTTCCTTTGCCGACAGGCAAACTTTGTCCGCGTGGAGAAAAACTCAAGACCTTGTTCTAATCAATTCTTCGCAAACGGAGACAGTGTCTATTGAAGAAATAACCCAAAGCCTTTCATTCCGATATTTAACTGCCGCGACCATTGAAGATCTTACTTACATAGATGAAAATTTTCAAAGAATCCCGATGGTGACAACTACCTCGCAGGCTTTTGTTTACACTACTAGCAGCTCATCTTATACGGTTCAAAATTTTGCGCAAATAGTTGAGACGGGCGGACCAAACGCAACAAGAATACAAACCGGTCTGACATTGATTGCAACGCCTCGATATTTTGAAGGGCTTGCCTACGAAGAATTCGCTATCGAACTAACAACTCGTTCTGTAGTGGCTCCAACTCCAAATTATGTTATTTCTTACACCACAAACAACATCACCGTTCTTCAACAGGGCAATACCTACCTAACTGAGCCGTTTTTTGGCCAGCTTTTAATCACCAACCAAGCAGCCAGAGCGCGAGAGCATGAAGGGGCAGTTGTAGACCAAGAGGGCGCGGCAAGAGCATACTACGAAGTTGACAGGACAGAGCAGTTGCACGGAGACTTATACGCTTATGCGTCGTATGGAATTTTGACGGTGAAGCCTGGCACGGCAATTATTTCAACAACCAGCATGGAGTCCGGCAACTTGGTGCCGATTGGAACAATTCAAAAAAGCTATTTGAGCGCATCTGTAACAACTACAAGAAGCGCCAATAATGACCAAGACACAGACACTTCTTCGTCGTTTAGTTTTGAATTCCAGGGCGCCGCAGCTCCATACACAAAAGGAGGCACAATCCGCTCCTCGGCGGCATCTGCTGGCATTTTGGGAGAGTATGAAACAATGTTTGCTACAACTGCGCCAGGCGCTTATCGAAACGCAAGCAACGAAACGCTTTTGTTTAGCAATGAGCAGACGGCGTCTTACACCGGGACGACAGGGGATGGAGCTGGTGTGCTATTTCCGTTGAGTTATTTGGATGGCGGGCGTTTTGTGGGGCTCAATGCAGAAGGGTTTGTTTGGACTACTTTGCGAAATCCAATAACTAGCTTCACAAGGCAAATTTTGTGACTTTTGACATTTGGCCAGGCTTCGAGTGCTGGTAATAGCGACATACGCAACCAAAAGCTATTTTTACTGTTGGCCGCAGTTTTTGAGGCGAATCGCCGCCGCCGGGGCGCACCACGCCGAGGCGCATTTCGTCCTTGCAACGGATCAATCCGAGGAGGCCAAGCAAGCCATTGAGGCCGCGCGGCACGAGCTTCCCGAAGGGTGGCGCATTCAGGCTATTACGCTGCCGCTGAATGACGGCGGGTTGGATGGCAAGGACTACAAGGTCGAGGCCCAGATGCGGATTGCCGCTTTGCAGGGCGCAGCCTTTGCCGCCGCCCGCAAGATCCGCGCCGCGGCCCTGTGGTCGGTGGAGTCGGACAACCTTGTGCCTCCCGATGCCCTGCGGGTCGCGGAGTGGGCGCTGTCCATGCCCACGGAGGACGGTTCGCCGTTCTACCATGTGGCGGCAGTCACTTACCCTAACGGCCTCTTCCTCGGCGGCAACGGCACGCCCAGAAATCCCATTTGTGAAGATTTTAGTGAAGATGAGCGCAAACTGCCGGCAAGACTTAAAGCGGGTCTCGCAGCCTGCCGCGCGCGCCTCAAAGACTGCAAGGATGCGAAGATCGGGGAGAAGGAGGGCAAGCGCCTAGGGCGGCTGGTCGAGCGGGTCAAGAAATGCCCGCCAGACGGCAACGTCTTTGAGGTCAGCGGAAAACACGGATGGCGGCGGCGAGGGTGGATGGACTTTGCTTATCCTGGCATCGGGCGCGGGGCGCTTGTCCCAAGCGATTGGTGCGGCCTTGGCTGCACGCTCATGTCTGCTCGGGCGCTGGCCTTGGCGACCTTTGAGGGCTACGATGGCAGGGGAACCCAAGACCTTTTCCTTTGCTGGCACCGCTGGCACGGGGCCGGGCTGCGAATCGCGGCGATCCCGCACACGGCGGCGGATCACGTCAAGCGCGACAAAGACGGCAAGATCGTCCACCACCGGGCCTATCACGAAACGGAAGGCGAATACCGAGGTCACCTTCGCCAGCGGCAACAGCCCTGGATGCCATGTTAGCCGAGGTCCGCCCGCTGTCGGCCCACCTCGATGAGCGGGGCAGGCTCACCGAAATCTTCCGCGCCTCGGATGACGCGCACGGATTCGGCCAAGCCTACATCACGACTTGCGCGGCGGGCGTGGTAAAGGCATGGCACCGCCACAGGCTGCAAGTGGATCGCTGGTATTGCGTAGCAGGCGCTGCCAAGGTGGGCATCTGGGACGCCGAGGCCGCGCGCGGGCAAACCATCATCCTTGCCGCCAACGCGCCGCAGCTTCTCATCATCCCGGCGGGGTTGTTCCACGGATTCACGCCCTGCCACGGTCACAGCGAGGCGGCGGTTCTTAACCTACCATCCCGCGAATACGATCCCGCCAATCCAGACGAGGAGCGCCGGGGGCCGCTGGCCTTCCCGTTCAAGTGGGCTGTGGAGTCCCGCTGACGCTTTGACACAGAGGGCGAGGGCAAGGCCATGCGCGTATATATTTCCTTGGATAGTCGAGCCTTCGTGGTCAGCCCCACTCTATTGCAGGAGGTCAGCACGCTCTATTTCACACGCCGCGACAACACGCCGGTTGAGGTTCAGTTCGTGCGCAACGGGGCCGTAGTTGAGCTGGCCGCCGGGGCCATCGGCAAGATGGGTCTGAAATCCACCTACGCCGGCAACTTTTTGGCCTACGCGGGCAACTTCGTCAAAACCGGCACCGGCACGAGCACGGTCTACACGTTCTCGCTGAACATGACCTCGGCCAACATCGACGCGCTGTTCCCGGCCGACACGGAAGACTCGGTGAGTTGCAAGGTCGAGATTGAATGGCAAGAAAGCGGCAACACTTCGAGCACGCTGCCGAGTTCGGCCATCATCTACAACGATGTCATTCGCGGCACCGAGTCGGTGCTTACCAGTG
>Ga0208364_1000118_pt1 | contig 18523 bp, 13 predicted proteins | sample LakMenEpi08Jun12_FD_150680 | JGI IMG/M metagenome (GOLD analysis project Ga0208364, IMG submission 150680) | Freshwater microbial communities from Lake Mendota, WI - 08JUN2012 deep hole epilimnion (SPAdes) | ecosystem: Environmental > Aquatic > Freshwater > Lake > Epilimnion/Euphotic zone ...
CCTGCAAATAGAGCAATTTGAATCCATGATTGAGTTTTTTAATCTTCAGATAGCTCAGGAAAGTGCAAAGGAACAGCCAAATACAGGTAAAATTGATAATTATAGATCTCAAATAAATTCACATCAAGCTGCCATTAATAGTTTGCGAAATCTCTAATACTTGGTGAGGAGATATTTTGACTTTAAACTATTACAAAGAAAGAATAAGTTATAATCTTTTAGAGTTAGTTCGTAGTTAATTGGAGAAATGTGAATATAATAAGCTCAGCTTCTCACGCTGATGTTTTAGCTCTTGTGATACAAATCGCTGTTTTGCTCTTAGTTGCAAGAGTGTTTGGGGAGCTTTTGCGACGCTGGGGACAACCATCTGTAATAGGTGAAATATTTGCAGGTGTGGTTTTAGGACCGTCATTTCTAGGCGGATTAATTCCTTGGTTCTCTGGGACTATAATTCCTTCGACACCGATACAAGGTTATTTATTAGAAACTATTAGTTTAATTGGTGCAGTTCTATTGCTCTTAATTACTGGTTTTGAGACTGATTTAAATTTCATCGCACGTCGAGGACGCACAGCTGCTTTAATTTCTCTGGGCGGAATATTCTTGCCATTTATTACGGGTTTCTATTTAGGTCAATTCTTGCCAGATGATCTTCTCACTGATCCAAATAATCGCCATGTCTTTGCTTTATTCATTGCGACGGCGATGTCAATTTCAGCCATTCCTGTTATAGCTAAAGTTTTAATCGATCTAAAATTAATTCGCAGAAACATAGGTCAAATCATTATCGCATCAGGAATGATAGACGATGCTGTTGGTTGGACTTTACTGTCAGTAGTAATAGGTATGGTGGCTGCAAATGGCTTTACTTGGATAAATTTATTTTCATCAGTTTCTAAAGTGCTGCTCTTTATTGTTCTGAGTTTTACTGTGGGTTTTTATATAGTCAAAAAAAGCCTCTCCTTTATTCAAGATAAGTATAATGATAACGATAAAATTTTAAGCTTAGTTTTGGTTCTAACCTTTGCATGGGGTGCGCTTGCACAAGCACTTCACCTTGAAGTGGTTTTTGGTGCTTTCGCTATTGGAATTATATTCGGACAAATGCAAAGACTACCGCATAATGTTGTAGAAAAAATTCGTAGCTTTGCGATGAGTGTTTTTACACCAATCTTCTTTGCTGTAGTAGGTCTTAAGATGAATATATCTGCTTTAGTGGATATGAGACTCTTTTTAATTGCCTTATTAATTATTTTTATAGCTAGCTTCGGTAAAATCGTCGGAGTTTATATGGTGAGTCGCTACATAGCTAAGCATGATCATTGGACCGCACTTAGTTACGGTGCTGCATTAAATGCAAGAGGTGGCATGGAAATCATAGTCGCTTCTATTGGACTCTCCATAGGTATTTTAACGAATGAAGTATTTTCTATGATAGTTTTAATGGCGATAGTAACTTCTGTTATGGCTCCTATATTACTAAGATACACTCTGAAACATATAGAAAGTGATGATGATGAAATCGCAAGGCTAAAAGAAGAGGCTGTGACTAAATTAAGCACAATTAAAAATATTAATCGTGTTTTAATGCCGATCAGATTTGACCCGCAGCAAACTAATTACAATAATCTAATTATTCAAATCGTTAAATTCTCTCTTCTTTCTAAAATAGCCGATAAAAACTCTCTGTCCATAACACTCTTAAGCATAGTCAATAAAGATCAGAAAGAAGAAGCACGTATTATGCTAAATGATCTGAGTAAAGATCTAAAAGCTTCTGAATTAGTAAAAAAAGTTCTCGATAGAGAAGGGGATATCGCTAATCAGATTTTAAGCGAAGCTCAAAAAGATTATGACATGCTTATTTTAGGTACTGTGAATAATCATAAAGATTCAGAATCACTCTTCTCGCCTTTAATGGATACTTTAGTTAGGCTGTCGCCAACTATGGTAACAGCAGTAGTTTATGCTAAAAACATAGCTGAAGATTGGCAGTTAAAGAGTTTTCTCGTCCCTACTAACGGCTCAATATCCTCTAGAAACGCAGCTGAATTAGCTTATTTCACAGCAGCCCCAGAAGACTCAGTCACTATATTAAATGTCATCGCAAGGGATAAAAATTATTGGGGGAATTTCATTTATAATAAAGCCCATAATATTCAAGCAATAATCGCTCGCTCGCTTGTAGACGAGTTAGTGGATTTAGGAAAATTCTATAAAATTAAAGCTGAAGGTAAAGTGAAAATAGCGAATGATGTAGATGCTGAAATCCTGAAAACCTCTACTGATGAGAAAGTAGACCTTTTAATTCTTGGTACTGAAATAAAACCAGCATCAGAAAGATTATTTCTTGGACCAAGTGTAGAGAGAATTTTACATGAAGCGACATGCCCTGTAGTGATTATAAATGCGCATAATATCTCTGCTTAACACTTCTAGAGATATGAAAAACTTTTTTCCAGACTAAAATGGTATTTTGATATTAGATAAAAAATTATGGAAATAGATTTAAAAGTTTTAATTCAAAACATCGGCTATGCTGGGATTTTCGGCATAGTTTTTGCAGAGTCTGGTTTATTCTTTGGCTGCTTCTTGCCTGGTGACAGCCTTTTATTTATGACTGGCTTCTTAGCCTCTCAGGGATTATTTTCTATGCCTATTCTATTAATAGGTTGCTTTCTTGCAGCAGTTCTTGGTGATAATGTGGGTTATGCTTTTGGGCATAAATTTGGTAGAAAGCTTTTTCAGAAAGAAGATTCTTTTTTCTTTCGTAAAGAAAATCTTTTAAAGACAGAGGATTTTTATAAAAGACATGGTGCAAAAACCATAGTACTTGCAAGATTTATACCAATCATCCGCACCTTTGCACCAATAGTAGCTGGGCTTGCTGGAATGGATTACAAAAACTTTCTTCGCTATAACGTAATCGGTGGCGTGCTTTGGGGAGTAGGAGTTACTAGTGCAGGGTACTTCCTGGGTAAAGCTATTCCAGGTGCCGAGCACTATCTACTGCCTATAGTGATAGGAATAGTAATAGTTTCAGTAATTCCAGCGATCATACACTATATTACAGAAAAATTAGCCGCTAAATCATAAAGACCACTGGTGCAGCTGTCACCAGCAATGTCCTAGCGCAATATAGAATTTACTGCCTGAGATATAGGTGGAAGATAAGTATACTTTCCTCTCAGTGTCCAGATAATCGCATAAGCCGAAACGAACTGGATAAATAAATGATAAGTAGCTAATATCCAGGCTTTTAATGAAGTTATCATCGCTATAGTGCCGTCAAACACCACCATTAAACTGAGTAGATTACTAAAGAAATTCGTAAGTAAATTAAAAAGATCTGGTAAAAAATAGGCAAGCATATTAAATAAAATCGCTTGGTAACAGTGATAGCGGACGAACTCTTTAATATAAACCTTTCTGAGATTACTAATTATTAACCACAAAAGTGGAAACCAAGCAATAATGCTCAAGAATGCTCCCATGTAACAGAAAGCACATAATAATTTTTCTCTAAAACTAACCTTATACATTAATTTTTCCGATAAGGTACGCTGTTGATTTTAGACAACAGCACTACTCTAATATTATTACCCAATTTAAGAGTAAATTTCCTAATTAAAGTGAATCTTGCGTAAAAAAACTAAGTAATTCAGTATATGAAGTTAAGCTTAACTCAGTCTTAGCTTGAAAATCTTTAACTAGATATTTCCCAGCTTTACGCTCATCTTCAAGATAAAAAATGCCATGGCTAGCATTGCGCTTCAGAGCTTTATTCATCTGCTTCGCTACTTTAGCCTCTTCAAAATCATACTCCACTAAAATTTTCGCATCAGAGCGTAATTGGTGAGCTAATTTTGAGGCTTCTAGCGCTGAATCTGAAATTATATAAATTCTTTTAGTGGGCGGAAATGTCTTAGCTTCTAAAAGATAGGCGATTCGCTCCATGCCTAATGCCCAGCCTACGGCTGGGCTACTAACCCCACCAAGCTCTGAAATGAGATTATCATAACGTCCACCAGCGAGCACCGTACTCTGCTGCCCTAAGCCCTTGTCATCTGTCTTAAATTCAAAAACACAGTGACTATAATAATCTAGACCACGAACTAAACTCGAGTCTATCGTATAACTGATCCCTAAAGCCTCTAATCCAGCTTTCATCTGCATAAAAATCTGCTTCGATTCTTCATCAAAAGAATCCTGAATCAGAGGTGCATTTTTATATAGCGCCTGATCTTCAGGCACCTTACAATCTAGCACCCTAAGTGGGTTCTGCTGCATACGCCTTTTACAGTCATCACAGACATCATCCTGATATTCAGAAAGAAAAGCCAAGAGCTGCTGACGATAAGCTTCTCTAGATGCTGCACTGCCAATCGAATTAATAGCTAAGGTAAGATTCTCTATACCCATCTCCTGAAGAAAACTATAGGCAAGTTTAATAACTTCTAAATCAATAAAAGGCGCCTCTAGTCCGATGGCTTCCATTCCGATCTGATAAAACTGTCTGTATCTACCGGTCTGCGGGCGTTCATAGCGAAACATAGGGCCTCTGTACCATAGCTTCTGCGGGCGAGAGCCACGATCTAAGCTATGTTCAATAAATGCACGAGCCACGCCAGCAGTGCCTTCTGGTCTTAGAGTTATAGATCTATCACTGCGATCAGTAAAGGTATACATTTCTTTATTTACGATGTCACTAGATTCACCTACTGCACGAGAGAATAGCTGAGTATGTTCAAATATCGGAGTGCGTATCTCTTCAAAACCAGCAAGGGAGAAGGTCTCTATGGCCTTCGCTTCAATAAACTGCCAAAGGAAAGACTCTGACGGGAGTATATCTTTAGTGCCACGTGGCGAAATTATCTTTTCCATATAAATTCGTTAAAATCCATTCTCAGCTTGCATTAGCAATCTGTCATCAGCTGAAATAGAAGTATATGACTGAAGTGTAAAAGCTACATTTAGAAGCGGTGATTTTTTTTCTTTAAGACTAGTAGCACGTGAACGTTTCACTGAGAAACGAGGATCTTCTCCCATACCAGCTTTCTCACCGCTTCTGCTTATAACTAAGTCACTGACTTCGACAGCACGATAAGACTGATTTAGTTCTGAGAAAAAGGCTAAATATTTTTCGAATGAACCTTTCGAATCTATACTAATAGATGTTTTTAAAACTTTCGGCTCAAAAAAACTATCATTGATAAGAGTCTTTCCTTTAGCCTTACTTTTTAACCTCTTGTCTATTTCAAAACCATCATAATTAACGGGCACTGCATTTTTAGGTAAAAAATTAATCAAATCTATCTCATGCTTTAAAGCTAAATCCTCAAGATCCTTTACCAAAAAGCCTCTTTCCTCTGACATCGGTATTTGATCTTCTAAAATGACTATCTCGTCGACTATAGATTTTAATTCAGCTTTTAATTTAGCAAGCTCCTGTTTAGTGGCTTTAGGTTCACTTAAAACTTCACGAAATTTTTTAATTTCCTCATTTTTAGTTAAATAATTCTCAAAGCTAGGTTTAGTCCATAAAAAAAACGTCGCAATGGCTAATGCGAAAATTATTAAAGCTGATTGAAGCTTTTGGCTGGAAAACATGGACTTATATCATTGTAGATTAAAAATCGATTAAATTAAAATTTTGTGAATGATAATATGTTATTTTAAGTTATTACATATTAAATGTGTATAGCTATGAATAGTTTAAGCCCAGATTTTAATAAAAACCTATGGTCAGTCATAACTATGTTAAGGCTTAATCAAGATCCTTTATCAGGTGAGTTGGAATCTTCATCAAACCGTAGCGAACCAGATCCAGCCCACAATCGAAAAGTCATTAGTTTCTTGAGTAGAGCAGCGCTTCTGCCTAAAGTAAATGAATTTCTTCAAGAGTTTAATAAAGCTAAATCCCCTGAAGCATTAAGTAAGCTATTTGTAGATCTTGCTGATCAGCTGAACCTAGAATCTGCAAACTCAGCTACTAAAAACAGTCCAGAGGAGAAATTTTATGAATATCTGCAGAGTGATAAGGGGGCAGAAGAGCTTGAGAAAAAAATCTCAGGGTTTATAAAAAATGAATTAGGAACAATTCAAACTACACCCTCAGGCCAAGACGGTGTCGCACCAATAAATAAGCTAATTTCAGACTTTGACACAAATATAGTTCAACTGTTTCTAAGTTTACAGTCGCTAAACTTAAAACAGTCTGCCCAGAAGCTTCTTGAGAATTACAATAGCGAACTTGATAAACCTGTAAGCAATGTACAAACCATTAGGCAGTTTTATCCATTTGAGCTAAGTTTTACTGAACAAATAAGTCTTCTCTTCTCGTTAATGACAAACCGCAATGATAATGAATTAGAGCTTAGTGATGATGATAATGAGGAGATGTTAGAAAAGAAGATGTCAGAATTGCAATTGCAATATGCTACTGTAGAGTTATTTAAGCATCATCACCTAAGTAATATCCTAGATATACGTATCCCCAAGCACTCTACTGAAGCAAACGAGACTACACCAGTAAGATCAAGCATTTCTAATACTATTAATCAGTTAATCGAACGAGAAGATTTTAATAACGTCGATTCATTAGAAATATTAAATGCTTATTTAGCTGGAACCGCAACCAATCACCAAACTGAAGCTAATAAGCTTTTAAACAAATCCTTATCGTTCTATTTCAGAAATATCAATGAGCCAGCTCTATATGAGGACCTTATAAATCTTACTAATCTTTTTCACGTAGCAACATCTAAGGGAATCATTCCTGTAGATGACCAAAAAGCACTCGGTGAGAATTTTTTAGATATCTTCGGAGACATAAAATTAAGAGATCCTAACTTTATAAAACAAAGTCTGATGTTTCTGCTTTCAAGCACTGCCCTTGATAAAATCAATAATGAAAAATATTCTAATTTTATTTCTGATAATATGGATTCGATTAATGAATTAATCGAAGAGAAGCCTATTTTCATTATTAAAAACATTGATTTAAAGAAAATCAATGATACTGACCTGCAAGGTGATTTACAAAGTCTAATCTCCGCCGATATTCATACTAAAAAATATCTTCCTGATATTAGGAGAAATATTAATGGGGGAAATATTGATCTAGAGCAGCTATTTAACAATACAGACCTCAATAAGTTTGCAAGAGTGGTCTTAGCAGCAGCTGATAAAGGTTTTATTACTCAAGAAGCATTGGAGATGTTCTTACCAAATTATGTGGAAGTCGGGAATAGGATACAAGCTGTAGATAATTTAAATTCTCTAGCTGATCAAACCAGCTCTACGGAACTAGACGAGGAAGCTGGAATAGATCATCTAATAGAGGAAATCCTTGAAGAACCTTCACTAGACGGGAAAAAATTCAATCCTCAAGATCCATATGATCTTTTTACACTTAATCTTGAAATTATCAGCACTCTTCAAAAGGTAAGAGAGAAAGATCCAACACATTTTCGCAGCCTAATAAATCAGTCTTTAGACCCTGATAGTCTTACGCTCCCAGATGACTTTCAAGATGATGCGATAAATCCCTTCAACCATCTACTGCTCACTAAAGCTTTCTGCGACCCCACTAAAAAACTTTACCAAGAGCACAATTCTGCAGAACACAATCTAAGTACAAACTCTGTTCAAGAGACTGATAAGTATATCGAAAAAGCATTTAATATATATGAATCTGAAAAAAACAATCGACCAAAAATCGACCAAGAAACACCCTCTACAGAAAATGAGGAGCACAAACTTAATGAGGAATTAATCTCTTCTCTCATAGACAAATCTTTTAGTGATCCAGGCGCTCATCATCAAAGCATAGAAAGCATTACTGATGTTTATTTTAATTTACTTGATAACCATTATTTCAAAGCAGCCAATCATCTCCTTGAGGGGGAAATAATTAAAGCATTTAAGCCAAATGATGAACTAGAGGCAAAATCGGATGAGTTCAAGCAGCATTTATTAACAATATATGACTTCGCACGGGAAAAGCTGATAATTCATGATATTACAAAAAAAAATCTGGAATTAAAACTATTATTCGATTATTTGCTAAGAAAAGTAAGAAAAGAGGGAACTAATTAAACTTAGTTTTATTTAAATGTAATGAATTTAAATCCATCTGATCATTTACCTAACAACAATATCTGGACTCAACTTCAAGAAATTCAACGCGCTTTCCTAGAAAGCGTTGATGGTTCAAAGGATACCAGTCCCCCATCTCCAGCAGAATCTTCTGAGATTAACCCTTCAAGAATAAATCAACTACATAGAAGACAAAATTCAAGCTCCAACCCCCCTGCTATTGATGAGATGAGATATAGGGGTCAACTTAAAGATCTTAATTTTTTCTCTAAATTCTCTAAATTCTCAGAATCCTTTAACCTTATGGAAAGCTTTATCAAAGCTCAATCTGCAAATGATTTAGTTATCGCTCTTAGTAATTTAAACAAAAACCTCGAAGCTGATTTTCAGAAAGAACGATCAGCAGAAATGCTTAAACACCTTAACTCAGATGAGGGTCGAATATTTTTAAAGCATAAAATTGAGTCAATAATAGACGATACCACTCAGCAAATCCTTAGAGATCTAAATTCTTCTAATTCTGAGAAGAAGGGAATCAGGGCTGATGATGATTTAACTGAATCAGAAGCTAATATAGCTACGCTCAATGAACCAGAAACTCAGCCTGCAGAAACCAATCAAAGAGATGGTGCAAATAGCAGTGATGAAAAACTCTCCTTTGTAATTAAACTCTTCGACGCTTTTATTGCCGCTGGGCTAAAACATTCTGCCCGTGACCTATTACTTGACATGGATGCAAGATTTTCAAAAAGATTAAAGCTTAATCCTTTAACAATGATTACTAATGAAAGACCTTTTATGATAATTGATGCCGCACAAGATCCTCAAAAATCTGGCATAGAGAATGAGCCTTTAATTAAATTAACTAATTGGGACTCCTCTGGTAAGCAAGTAATTAATGTAGCTGAAACTCTTAAATATTTTACAAATGATTACATACGTACAAAAAAAATAAATCCAAAGCCAGTAGATCAAGCCATTCAGCCATATTTAAACAAAGTCATTAAGGAGCTTAACTATCAGCATTTATACTCAGATCCAGCAACACGGTTCTATTTAAAAGCTATTCAGAAAGGCTATGTAGAAGAAGCTAATGAACTCTTAACTACTGCCATCCAAAATAGATTTAAAGCCTTTTCGTCAAGTGATGTTTTCCTCCAATATCATGCTGACAAAGGAGAATTTGATGAGTTTATCGATCTTCTGAAATGGGCTGTAGATCAGAAATTCTTTCCTGAAAAAAATCTTAAAAAAATACTTATATCTTTAATCACTGAAACAAATAAGCTCAAAGATGATCCAGGAAAACTTCCAGAACTTAGTGCTAAGTATCAATTACTAGAAACCTTATTAGACAGGCTACAGCAAAGATATTACGGTCAAAACAATCCAGATTACTCTATTCGTAAGGCTCGTAAAATCCTAGAGCGCTTTAATAATCAGCAAAATAAGCTAACAAAATCGCTTACTACATTAGAGCAAGACAGAGAGTTATTAGAAAACTCATTAAAATTAGACTCTTCTCAAGTAGCTCATTACGCGAGACTTCCAGAAGCTGAAAAAGCAGCCTCAAGTAAAGGTCTTGCAGAAATGACCGTTCCTGAATTTTTGAACACACTAAGTCCATCCTCAACACCAGAAGCGACTTCCCCAACCACCCAAGCTGTACCTGCAAGTGCTGATTCACATAACACAGTAGAACCAAATCAAGAAGATGTTTTAAATGTATTAAAACAAATATATATTGATTATGCTCTTGATGAGAACAATTGGGAGGATATGGACGATCCTCCTGACGATGATGACTCCGAGGTGGAGAGTGATGTAGAAGACCCTCCTCTGTCAGACTACCTTAATGTACCAACTCTCCTTGAGAAGATTAATGAGGCTTTAAGTTCTTCATTGGATATAGAGAAAATTAATAAACTAGGAATAGATATAGCCCGAATAACTATAGAGGATTTAGACATTAAATGCATTTTACAGGTCGCAAATGAAAGCTTAGCTCAATTTAAAGAAACTTATTCCGATGTTCGATATTTCGATCTTAATGACGATACTAGTTTTGATCGTTTTAATAATATTCTTCTACAAAAGCTGATTACTATCTACGAACAAGAAGGTCGCAAGAGCTTGAGATTCACACTAGAAAGTCAAGACGTTGCCCTAAGAGATGATTTAAAAGATCAAAAACCAAAAAATATTGTAGATGCCTTAAGGCTTCTAGAAATTTTTGTAAATAGAGAAACAGAATTTTATAAAAATGCACCTAATAAAGAGCTAGATGGTTCCTTTAAATTTATAACTGACGAAAGAGCTAGAAACCAAACTATAGGGGAGCTTATTAGTCTCTTTAACGAAAAAAAGCATGCAGGAGAAATCAGAGAGCTAGCACCTGAGTCGAAGACCCTTCTTAATGACATGATCAATGGTTGGTATTTTGACGATTCTTCCCCTATCGCAGCAGATCGAATTGCTTTTATTTATTTTAGTCTCCTAGAAAGCAATTTAAGAAAGGAAGCTAATATTATTCTATATAACAGCATAGCTGATGCTCTTCGCGAATATTCAGACAGCCATAACGAGAGACTAGTCAGTCTTAGACCTGTATTGAAATACGCTAAAGACAACGGCTATCTTGAAAACTTTAAAAATCGTGAGCAGGATATTAACTTTAATAATTTTGATCAGCTGCTCCGGTACTCTTTAGATCAAAATAACGAAGCTGCACAGAACTGCTTTCAGCAAGATTGTCTTGATAAGATCGCGAATCCTAAAATCTCTCATCAAGGGATATTACGATCTTTAGAACTACTCTATTCTAATCAAGGATTAAATAATGATGAACTGAAAAGCCGTTACCAAGAAGCATTAATGAAAAGGCTTTTAGCTCCTGAAAAATTAATAAATAGTCCCATATATTTAGAGAATAATCTCCCTGATTTAATTAGACTAGCTGTAAGAGGAAAAGAATTAAAATTACTAAGTGAGAAGAATCTTAAAACCTTTAAAAACCATTTCCAAGCAGAAGATTTAGTAAGACTAACACCCACAAAACTGGTTAAAGATTTTTTCAAGCATAGTCCTAATTTAAGAAATGCTCTAGAATCCAGTATTGAAAACAGTTTCAAAGCAATTCAAATTCAATTAAATCTAAGATCTCAGCTCGCCGATGATCCTTCTTGGACAAAAATACTAAACTCAAACACACATATCATAAACAACCTAGAATCTCTTGTCGATAAGGCTTTCACTTTAGAGAATCAAAACCTCATTGACAGACTGACTGTAAAACTCAGAGAAGAAATTCCATCTCTAGAAATTAATCCAGACAACGCAGCCGCTCATCTTTCTTTATTGAACTGTATTTTTGATCATATCCATGACATTAGCAACCAAGATGATAACGAAAGACTGAAAGCTGAATATAGTCACTACCTAGATTTACCTTTAGGACTTCAAAAGAATCCTGATGAGCCAGTAGGTTTAAGAATAATGCTAATCGCCAAAATGGAAGAGGGTCTTAAGTCTTTTGAACAATTTTTAGAACAGAATAATTTAAAAAGAGATCGTTCCCAAACCTGGGAGTCCGAGAAGATTTTAAAAGCCATCGGCCTGCCACTTTATTCTTAACCCAGCTTTAACTAAAACTACCTATACATCTGATATGACGGATTTCGGTAACTTCGGCGGTAGTGGATACGGTATGAATAGTGCCGAGAGCAGAATAAATAGCCTCAGCACGAGAATCGATAAGTTAGAAACTATGTCTAGTTCTGGTGTACCTTATGACCCAGCTGTCGCTCAAGCGAATCCAGTAGCGAATCCTAATGCTGGTGGTGTAAATCCACAGCAAGGTGAAAACTTTCAAGCCATGATGCAGCTTATGCAATCACAAATGCTCGCTGGAGGCTTAGGAAATAATAATGATGATAAGGATAAAGCCTCTGGTATAGAAAATATCATGAATAACCCGATGTTCAACATGATACTCGGTGGCGCTGGAATAAATGGCATGCAAGGAAACATGGGAATACCTAATATGAATGGCATGCAAGGCATGGGTGGCATGAATGGCATGCCCAATATGAACGGTATGGGTGCTATGAATGGAATGCCTGTCATGAATGGTATGCAGGGTAACGCTGGGATGGGAAGTATAGACCCCGCTATGCTAGAACAAATGTCACAAACGCAAATGTTTGACAGTTTTTAAGTGCTAAGATTGAGTTTTTAAAATGTTTTATTTCACCTTAATTTTAAGATGGGACTGCTCACAAGCGTGCAAGTTCAAGGCTGAGGAGGACGAATGACCGCAGTGTACTAAGTGTACACGAGGATCATGAGGACGACGAAAACGCAGAAATTGGAGTTTGCGAGCAGTCCCTAGATTGAGCTTAGAAAGATGATTCATAGTCCTAATTTAAAAAATATCATCTCTCAGATTGATGATACTCCAGTCGAAGAATTGCGCATGGTGCTTGATGAGTATTATCCGCAGGATATAGCTGAAGAATATAAAAAACTAGACACCGCCGAGCAAAGATTACTCTTTGATGTTCTTTCTTATGAACAAGGCGCACTAGTTTTTGCAGAATTAGAGCCGCGAGAAATTAAAGAACTCTTTGAAGATTTATCGGATGAAAAAATAGTTAAATTCACTAATGAGCTTGAACTTGATGATGCTGCTGACATCATTGGTCTGCTCGACGATGAACGCATGTTGCGCATTCTAGATAAGCTACAGAGACCCTTTGAGATTAAAGAGCTTTTAAGTTATGAGCCAGATACCTGTGGTGGTATTATGAACCCAGACTTTATCAGCGTAAGAGCAGACTTGAAAGTCAGTGCAGCACTGCGTTTCGTGAGATTAAAAGCTAAGGAATTTAACAGCCAGATAGTTTATATCTATGTTACACAGAAATTCGGTGAATTAGCGGGTGTCTTAAGTTTAAAAAATCTGTTTCTAGCGAAGGATGAGGATTTAGTAAAGGATTACATGGATACGGATATTATCTCCGTTGAAATTAATGATGATAGGGAAAAAGCTGCTGAATTAATTTCTAAATATAGATTCTTAGCGATTCCTGTTATTAATAGTGGCTCCCAGTTAGTAGGGATTATAGCGATAGATGATGTAGTCGAAATCTTAGAAGATGAAGCTACTCAGGATATTTATCAGTCCAGCGGTATTAATTTAGAAGGTGACACGGTCTCTGCCTTCACTGATATTCGTGAATATTTTACTGCCTATAAAGCTCGCACACCTTGGCTCATAATCACCTTACTCGGTCAGGTTCTCTCTGCTTCTTGCATCATCCGCTTTAGCGATGTTATTTCAGCTCTGCCACTAGCGATATCCTTTATGCCATTACTCGCAGGGCTGTCTGGTAATATCGGTAATCAATCAGCCACTATCATCGTTAGAGGTATTTCTACAGGTGAAGTTAATACCGAAAAAAGCTTGGGTCTTTTAATCCATGAACTTAGCCTCAGTCTTGGCATCGGCATTACCTGTTCTTTAATTACAGCTGTTATCTGCTATGCGATGACTGGGAATATACTACTTGCTTGCTTAATCGCATGTTCACTTACAGTTACTATGTTTAGTGCTGTGTTAGTCGGAACGATTACACCGCTTGCATTTAAAAAGCTGAATATAGATCCAGCTGTGGCAAGCAGCCCGCTAATTACGACGATGATAGATTTATCATCATCTTTTGTCTATTTAAGCCTAATTAAAGGTTTTATTAGTAAACTTATCTAAGTATGCCAAGAAAATTCATACCTTTAATAGCCATTTCTCTAATTCTTGTGAGCTTAGAGGGTGCTTTTTTAAATATATCTGCTTTTAAAATAGAGAATAGTAGGACAGACACCATTTTTAATGAAGAGACTTTAAACATAGAATCTAAAGATAAAATTAACCATAAAGACAAGGATAAAGAAAAATTAAAAGATGAAAAATCTTCTGATAAATTTCTTGATCTAGAAGCAGGTTTTACAGATGATGATGATTTAGAAAGATTCGGTGGATTAGAATTTAATTTTAAAAAATCTAAGCATTTAAGAACATTTAGAAATTTTGATCTTAATAGTGCGGATAAACAAGCTTTGAAATCAGTAAAATCCAATAAAAATGCTATTACCTCGGGAAAAGGTATTTGGGTAAATATCTGGAATTATCCTAAAAACGTAGATGCTTTTATTGACAGGCTTACAGATTATCATATTGATACAGTTTATTTGCAGGTAAATCGCTCTACTACAGAGGTTTTCAGACACCAAGTGCAGATAGATGAAATTTTAAAAGCCTGTAAAAAAGCTGATATTAAAATCATTGGCTGGTCTTACGCCTATCTTCATGATGTAAAAGCTGATGCTGATAAATTTATCAAACCCGCTCTATATGTAAGCCCTGAAGGCTATAGTTTCGATGCTATGGCAGCGGATATAGAAGAAAATTATAAAGTAGAATCAGTAAAAAGATATACAGAGCTGATTAAAGCCGCTGTACCAGAAGATTATCCTTTAATAGCCATCGTATTTTCACCACAGATTAAACCTGTCTACCCATGGGAGTATATCGCTGGGAACTGGGATATATTAATGCCGATGGTTTACTGGCATGGTATCAAACAGCGTGACTCTCAGCGTGTAGCGACTTTCGTCGCTGACAGCATCCATAACTTAAGAAAATATACTAAAAAAGATGATTTAAATATTCACATGATTACTGATGGCGAAAGAACCACTCCAGATGAAGTAGCCATAAGCCTAGAGGTAGCACATAAGCTTAAAGTTAACTCTGGGATTAGTGTTTACCCAGAACATCTAGTGCCTAATTCTATACTAGAGGTCATTAAGGAATTTAAAGCTTAAATCAGTGATGGAAAACTTCGTTTCTCATCACTGATCGTCATGCAAAAGAGGTCAAAGAAGAGTTACGCTTCTTGAGCAACTTTATTTAAAGTATTAATAAACTCAGCAGAAGCGTTTTTTATTCCATGTATTAAAGCCGTGCTAATAATTGAGTGGCCGATATGGTATTGTTCTATACCTTCGATCTTAGCTAAATCTGGAAGATTTTCTAATGTAAGACCATGCCCTACATTGACTTTCAAGTGATAGCCATGCGCGTAAATAATTGCTTGCTTAATATGTTCATATTCTATCTTTAAAAGATTTGCTGCCGCTTCTCTCTCCAAGTCAGATGTTCTTAGAGAATGGAATTTATGTAAATTAGTAAATTTACCAGTGTGAATTTCTACATAGTTCGCTCCGACATGTTGTGCCATGGCGATCTGATCTAGAGCAGGTTCAACAAAAAAGCTGACCTTTTTCCCACTATCTAAAATAGGTTTAATAAACTCCTTTAAATACTCCGCTTGACCAATAACGTCTAAACCGCCTTCAGTCGTAATCTCTGTACGATTCTCTGGCACTATAGTACAGATATTAGCAGATGTTCTTAAAGCTATATCTCGAATCTCTTTACTTGCCGCCATTTCAAAAGCGAAGCCTAAGCGAGAATTATTTAAATATTGGGAAAGTTCGTAAATATCAGAATCTTGGATGTGCCTTCTATCTTCACGAAGATGAGTTGTAATACCTGCCACAGCAGTATCCTCTAATAATTCAACCAAAGCAAGTGGACTTGGCTCAAAAGTTTTTCTAGCCTCTCTTAATGTGGCAATATGATCTACATTGACATAAAGTTCTTTCATATTCTTTTAATTCCCCATATTGACATTATATCTACATATTAGGAGTTATTAAAAAATTAAATTAAGTATGTTTTGAAATTAATACGCAAGTTCATTCGGATTTTAGAATAGTTGCATAGCCAAGTTCTTGCTGCATTGGCTCAATGTAATCTTTTATAGTCTCTAAATCAGCCTGATTTTTCCTAGATTTTCGCTTACTCGCTGGAGTAAACGTATTAACTAAAGGCATTTCACTAACTATTTTCTGCATATTCCAAGTAAATTCTATCTCAAGAAAAGAACAAAGCTTTTCTATACTGTGATGTGGCTCTGCCATTAAATCCTCGAATTTAAATTTTATAACCCTTTCTGGGGCAAGCTTAGATAAAGAGTTTAAAGCATATTCATGAGTCTTAAGCCATTGAAAAGCACAGACTTCAGCTAGAGTCTTATTACGATAGGCTTCCCAGCCTGGGGGCATAGCGAATTTCCAGACATCAGATTGATAACCATCTATATCGAAGTATTTAGGAGTCTGCATAGACTCTTTTTGAACTCGAATTTCTGCGTTTTCAACTTCTTGATTCGCTTCTAAAGGACTTAAATATTCTTCAAGATATTTTCTATAACGAAACTGAAACTTCTGCTTAGATCGCCAAGCATTCATGAGAGAGCTCGTATTGTCTAAGCCATTACGGGTGATATAAATAAATTTAGCGTCAGGATAAAGTTTCGCTAAATATTCTACTCTAAAACAATTCGGTGGAGTCTTATCTATAATACGATAGGCTATCGACTTCTTATCACCACTCTGTCTTTTGAATATACAGAGTTTTAACCATTTATATAAATAATTAAAAATATTTATAAGGTTAAACACGACGCTTAGCCTATTTCTTAGAAGGCGAATGCGACTTAATTCACCCATCCAGTGATTATCATAGGCACTAAAATGATAATGTTTATCAAAATGCTCTCTATCTCCCTCTTTCACATCTTCTGCTTTAAGAATGACAGTATCAGCTGTTTCGCGCGTATCTCTATGCCATGGCTGCCACATATGATTTGATTCTCGATAAAGTGACCAAAGCTCATCACTTTCGCTAAGTAAACGGAACAGCAGACTAGTTCCACCTCTAAAAGATCCTATTATAAAAACTGGTTTGTGGATTTGCAAAGTAATATACTCATTTTAAACAACTGATCATATCTTATGCAAACTCAATTCTATTGGGTTATACAGGGTGTCTCTTTCTCTTGGAATCAGGCGAGCACCTTCAATAATATTTACTAAAGTAGTCTCTGCCATAGAACGCTGTTTCGCCCCAGCAGCGAAGGTTATACGCTCAGCTTTCACTGTGCCATCTAAGTCATTCGCCCCCATAGAAAGAGCTATCTGTGCGGTCTTCTCGCCTAGCTGAATCCAGTAAGCTTTAATATGATCGAAATTATCTAAGATAAGCCTAGAGGCGATTATATTTTTAATCTGATCTTGACCAGTAATAGGCTTTACACCACGCTCCAGAAGATCGTTTCCTTCATAATGACAGCTCAGGGGAATAAAGGTCTGAAAAGAACCTTCCTGAGGGTTTTTCGCAGCTAGGCTAACATCCTGAGCCTTTCTTAATATATCTAAATGATCTATTCTTTCTTCAGGCTCCTCACCTATACCAGCAAGCATAGTAGCGTTAGTCTTAAGACCCTTACTGTGAGCTAGTTGATGAATCCCCACCCATCTATCAGCAGAAATTTTATCTGGGCACATCTCGTCTCTAACAGCTCTAGAGAATATCTCCGCACCCCCACCTGGCATACTGTCTAAACCAGCTTTAATAAGCCGATTAAAAATATCTTCATAGCTCATATCCTTTTCAAATTTTTTAAAGAAATCTATTTCAACTGCCGTAAAAGCTTTTACATGAATTGCTGGCACAGCCTGCTTTATAGCCGAGATAAGCTCTGAATAATACTCTATAAGGCATTTAGGATTTAAACCACCTACTATATGAACTTCAGTAGCACCTTCTTCTCTTGCCATGACGACACGATGCACAGCTTCATCAACGCTCATGGTATAAGCCCCTTCTTCTTTAGGCTTGCGAGCGAAAGAACAGAAATCACAGCTAGCGATACAGATATTCGTAGGATTTAAATGTAGATTAGTATTCCACCAAACGGTTTTCGTTTGCTCTAAAGCTGTATCTTCACTAAAACCCTTTCTTAAAGCGACTTCATATGCTTTACGCTGACGAACGAAATTAGCCAACTGGCCTAAGACTATAATGTCGTTAGATCTAATGATTTTATAACCATCCTCTAGGCTTAAACGCTCGGCAGCGATTATCTTTGCAGCGATTTCGCTAAATTCCGAGGATTTATCTAAAGCCACCTGCTCAATAAAAAAAGCAGCACTTGAGTTAAATAAAGGCTTATCAGGCATTAATAATCATTATAAACTTATCATTAGTACCTGTACTTGGAAGTACATAAACTGCCCCCCTTAATTTCTCCTACAAGGCAAGCCTAAATCCCTGAGAGCGAAGCATTTCCCCCATTTCAAATCAAATTTTTCATAAGAAGAGTAGCCTTATCTATGACTAGGTTGTGAAAATAGGCATAGATATAGAGTATATGTTCTAGCATATGAATTCTTTTAGTAGTACACCAAGTACGCCTACTTAGCCTTTTAACATTGTCCCTGATCATGGCACAGCTAT
>Ga0208364_1000123_pt1 | contig 18296 bp, 18 predicted proteins | sample LakMenEpi08Jun12_FD_150680 | JGI IMG/M metagenome (GOLD analysis project Ga0208364, IMG submission 150680) | Freshwater microbial communities from Lake Mendota, WI - 08JUN2012 deep hole epilimnion (SPAdes) | ecosystem: Environmental > Aquatic > Freshwater > Lake > Epilimnion/Euphotic zone ...
TGTACTCAAATTTTAATTTTCAATTTTTAGAAATATTCAGTGTCTTTTTAGGGCATCATTATGGTATTACAAATAGCTTACGAGCCTCTCAATAGCCCGCGATAGCCTTTTATATAGCCTCCAGATAAAACCGCGTTGGGGGCGGTTTCCCCCATCATCCCCCATCTATAAGAATAAAAATTGATTTAATATGATATATATTGTGGTAATACATTGTTATTGCAGTTATTATGAATAAGGATATTGCTGATATAGAGAATATTGTTAGGCATAATAATAATCACAAGAGCCGGACATATACTGACGAGGAATATAAGAGCATTTCTGAGGAGTTTTTGAAAAATATAGATACTATTAAAACAAGCGATGATATTACGAAGTTTCAAAAGCATATTCAGAGAACTGTTAAAGTATCTTTGTCAAAATCTAACCTTATTTATTTCTATAAAGCTTTGAATATTGACAATCTTACTATTAAAAATCTCATTACCAAGAAAAAAAATAAGTCCAATTCGGGTGTCATAGTAATTACTATATTAACTTCGGGAACTCCTGAATATATAGACGATGAAGGAAATAAAGTCGTAGGCAAGTTTAGCTGTCGCCACAATTGCGCTTATTGTCCTAATGAAAAAGCACACGCCGGCAATAATTGGGTGGATCAGCCACGCTCATATCTTTATACTGAACCGGCCGTTCTAAGAGCCAACGATAACAAGTTTGACCCAGTATTACAATTTAATTCGCGAGTGGAAGCTCTGATTAATATGGGGCATATTGTAGATAAATTGGAAATCATCGTATTAGGCGGGACTTGGTCTAATTATCATAAAAATTATAAGGATTATTTTATCACAGCAACTTATTATGCAGCAAATACATATTATGAAAAACGCGAGATGCTCTCTTTAGAACAAGAGATATCCTTGAATGAGAATGCTAAAATCCATATTATAGGCCTTACACTTGAAACACGCCCCGATTGCATCAGTCTCGCTGAAATAATGGAGTTCAGGAAATATAATTGTACTCGCGTTCAACTCGGGGTTCAGCATACACACAACGATGTCCTCAAAAAAATTAAGAGAGGCCATTCAATAGAAAAGGTCTATCAGGCTATTAAACTTCTCAAGGATAATGGATATAAAATTGACATTCATTTGATGCCCAATTTACCAGGCTCTTCTTACGAGATGGATAAAGAAATGCTTGAAGCCTCTTTGTATGACGAGAGATTACAGGTAGACCAATACAAAATATATCCGACAGCTATTGTTCCTTGGACGCAAATCAAAGAATGGTATGATAACGGAGAATATAAGCCGTACGATGACACCTTGCTTTACGAATTGATTAAGGAGTTTAAGAAAAAAGTACAGAAATGGAAGAGGCTCAACCGAATTATCAGAGATATCCCATCTACCTATATAACTGGCGGATATAAACACGAATATGTCAATATGCGCCAACTATTACAGGATGATATGAAAAAAAATAATTGGTGCTGTAATTGTATCAGATGCCGAGAGATTAAAGATACGAGTGTAAATCCTTCAAGTATTAACCTTGATATAACATCATATATCGCGAGTGGCGGTACGGAATATTTTATATCCTTTGAATCCTCTGGCAAATACTTAATTGGATTTATTAGGCTTCGCCTCGCCGGTCTCGCCGGTCTCGCGGGCGTCGCAGGCGTCGCGGGAGTAGATAAAGCTACACAACTTCCTATATTGCACGATTGTGCGCTAATTCGCGAACTACACGTTTATTCAAATGTTAGTAATGTAGGTAATAATATAGAAGCCTCCTATCAACACAAGGGATATGGCAAGAGATTAATAGAAGAAGCTGAGAGAATCTCAAAAGAACAAGGATATACTAAAATTGCTATTATTAGCGGTACAGGTGTTAGAAATTATTATAGAAAGCTAGGATATACCCTTAAAGACACTTATATGTACAAAGAATTATAATTACACTATTATAATTTAATATATATGTGTTAAATAGAATTATATAAAGATGTCGGGTAAGTATCCGGCTTTTGAAAAATTGATACAAGAAACATTAGGTAATCATGTGCAATCAAATGAAGCTGGAACTGCTTTAAGAACCCCCAGTGTAGCATCTCAAAGAAATGCTTTTGGACAAATGTCGAGAACACCAAGTGTAGCATCTCTCGGAAATGCTTTTGGAAGAATGTCTATAACATCCAGTCAACCTAATGGAGCAGCTCAAGGACCTCCACAACAAAGACTATCACTATATGATAGAACTCCTTCAGAAATAGCATTTGAAGAAAATTTAGAAATTATTATAGAAGATGATACTAAACCGCCAGGTTATGTAGAACAATGGCTTCCTCAATATTTTGTACCTTCGTGGATAAAATACAGAGACAGTGAAAGAAGAAAAATACCTTTTTCTATATTAATTTACTCTAAAACGAAAAAAGAATTAAGAGATTTAGATGAATTATGGGATGACTATAATAATCAATGGGATCCTATAACTAAAACATTAAAAAATAATCCTCGTGGTTATTTTTTAGCATTATTAGACGGAAAAACAGAAGCTTTAACAATGGTACAACAAAAGTGCGGAACAGGAATTGAATCGTATAAAAATGTTTTAAAATGTCTTTTACTATTTAATTTAAAAAGAATACATAAAATTGTTGAATGGGAAGATGAACTGCATCTATCGGGTATTCCTATATATGATAAAAGTCCCAATAGAATATTTAAAAATATTAATATTCAAACCATTTTTGATGGTGGAGCATTAAATCAATATGAAAGTGAATTTGTTAATATTATGAATCAAGAAGCAACTAATTTATATGCAATATCAGCACAAACTAATATAACTTCTCAAAGTTCTCCTTTTATTGATATGAATGAATACGATCAATTCAGGAATGACGCCTTTTTTACATTGACAAATTCCAACTTTCGTATATTTTTAAATAGGGTATCTATTAGATATTGGAAATCTCTTAAATTTCATAAAAAATATTAGTGTCAGTAGTATGTTAGTAGTATGTTATTTTTTACCAAAATTAATTGGTTTTTTTGATACAAAATTAAATATTTTTTTATTCTTATTTTTTAAAACGTTTTTAATAATAGAATCAAATTCACTATTTATTAGATTTTCTCTTTTTAATTTACTTAATTCATTTGAAGATACATCTAATCTAATTTTAACAAGACCCTTATCCTTATTTTTTTTTATAAGTTCTTCTGTTGTCATCAATCCTCTCATAAAATTTTTTATTATATTATTAGACGATGATTTTTCAGAAGAAGGCGATGCACTTTTAGTATTTCTGTTAATTACTTTTATTTTTTTATCCATAACTATATTATCAATTCTAATATATATATATATATAAATATTAATTATTTTAGTGTAAATAATTTCTATTTACTTTTTCTAGCGAAATATATGTATTTATTTGCATAGTCTTTAACATTATAAATTTCGTTACTTTGCACTTTTTCTACACTCGGCGTTCTTAAATTAGAAGGTACATCCTGATATGATATATATTTATTATATTTGTCTTCTTTGTCGCTTTTATCGGTTATTTCTAACGCTTCATTGATATTTATTTCATTATGATATACCTTGTCATTATTATCGTCGCTCAAGTCATCTATATTTGCCATATTATAATAGGTAGTTTTCAGCTTATTTATAGTTATATCATCTTCATACTCTTCAATATCTCTTCTAATACTTAATATGGTTTTACCGAATGCATCCTTTCTAACGATACTCTTTTTTACCAATGATAATTCCAAATCATCTATCTCGTCCTCCTTATCAGTTATATCAAAAATGTCTTTTAAATCATTGAGATTCTTAGCATTTTTAGAATCTTGCACGCTTTTATTTATAGCTGTATTAATATCTCTAACAGTTTTTTTATTATATTCAAATAAATCGTTATTATTCTTAGTAGATTTTAGATATATCGCGCCAGTTATTGATATATCTACGATTATATATATATTAAGTACTATAATTACATTTTTATTTTTGGGGTAATCATCCATAAGCACCTTGTATTTTGTGTTACTCATCTCTTTCTTAGAAGAATCATAAAGTTTAATATTAGGCCGATAATTTATATTGTTATACACATAAGCCTTTATCTTATATGTTTCATATGTATCCAGGTCTTTGTTAGCCGTCAGCAATATCAAATTATCTGCAACATCATTCTCTCGTATTTCATTTTTAATTTTGGCATATGATATATTATCCTTATTGTGTTTCAATAATGAACCCATATCTTTGGGTACGCCGTAAGATATTACGAGGTTATTTGCATTCGCCAATTTTGCGATTTGCCTATCGGTTTGCTTATGTGTCAAAATATAGATTTTATTTCTTATATCAGCACTCATATTATAATCTCCGGCAATTAGATTATGATTAATGCCGTTTATTTTAACAGGTATGTCTGTAGGTAAATTCATACTTTTTGCGTTAGTTGTAATAGGATGGTGGTACAAAGTAATACTTCCTATTTTTGTTGAACTTCTGTCTCCCCAATTATTTACTATTTTAAATACAATCTGCTTATAATCACCTGGTATATCCAATTTGTAAAATGGCGAGTTATTCCAGCTGGCATAATTAGGCAGAACAAATGTTAATACTTTTGTAGTTATCCAAGCTCCTTTTGCATTTTGATATTTCCCAAATACATCTATATTTTTAGCATTACAAGATGTATTATATAGTTCATTTATGCCATAAAATTCAAAACCCGATATAAAATTTACCGCCGACATCGTTATAGTTATCTCAGGATTAATCCCATCTGCTCCATAAGCACTGTTATGATTAACATCTGTTCCTTCTGTGCGATATCCTCCATCGTGAACATCCTCACATTTCTTTTTATGTTTTATTTCAAAACTTTTAATACCGCCTCTCATTTGGTAACGAAATAATGTATCGTCGCTAAAATCAAAATCCAATCTCCTGCCATTATTATAATACAAGGTAGCTTCCATTCCATAAGAAACAAAAATACTACCGAAGTCCACAACAGAAGAGCTATTCTTAAATGAACTTAAATCCAAACTTTTAACATCATAATTACCGGGTCCATACTGAACCCTAGGCCATCCATAATAGCCGTTTTTATAAAAATAAACTTCTCCTCCTGTACGAACAGGAGTGCATACATTACGGTATATAGGAACTTGTCGCGTTCCTTGAATTGTTTGTGTTTTTACACGCCTCGTGCTGTCTTTTAATATAGCGCTTAGTCCCTGATTTGCTACTGTTTTTAATGATGATTGTATAGTCCAGGAGCCGTGAGATAGGGTTTGGTTTGCATTATCAATACGGTGAGCATCGGGAAAATGTGGCGTTGCGAGTATTTGTCCGTTGCCGCCAAAAGCATAATCAATCGTTTTTGTATTGTCTTTGAGAGTAGCCTTCAATTTGTCGTCGTTTATTATTGGTTCTAATATTTTCTTTTCAATATATTTTTGATAGGATATTTTCCCGGGCTTTAAATATTTATTCAAGAAGTTCTTAGTTTCAGGGTCATAATTAAGCGCATCCACAGTAATTATATTTATTATATACTTGTCTATTGTAGATATTTTGTCGGCAAAAGCATTTTTCACCTTCTCTAATTCTACAAGTTCTGCTTTTTTTACTACTATTTCTCTTTTTATAGGAACATTCAAGGAATCTACACGATTATCTATGTGATTTTTAATAATTTCTAAGATTTCTTTCTTATCCTTAAAATTCTTCGGTTCATAATACTGTACAAACACATTATTCTTATCATAGTAGCTTACGCTTGTTCTAAAATTATCCAGAATATCTACGGTAAGCTCGGTATCTTTTATAAGAATGGGCTCAATAAGTTTATCTATGTTTATTAGAGCAACCGTATTAAGTGTGGTATCATCTGTTATCAATTTATCATAGGATATTATTTCCTCTTTGTCACACAAAAGGTTTCTTTCAAACAAGTATATTGTTACGGTAACCACCTTGTCGTTTTTATTAATTTTGAATTTAAAAGAATTGCTATTAGTATCATAATAATAGACTGTTGAACTTGTATCTAATAATTCAGTCAAAGAGAAGGGTATTTTCTCAAATTTGTTATTGTTAGCCGAGTTTATTTCAATTTTATCAATACTCTGAATGATATTTTCGTCATTTATAAATAAGCGATATAATGAGACATTTTTTAATGGTGGTGTTAGCATAGTATCGTATGTATAGCTACATATACTTTCAATAGCATATTTATGATAGTCCGTTTCTTCGGTGAGCGAGGGATTAAAGTTCATCTGTATATATTCCTTTTTGCCTCTATCGGCTGTTTGTAATGTTGTATATTTATTATCATTATATGATATCAAAGCATTTTGTGAGTATTTATGCGCATTTAAATTATTATCGCTATTTTTTAACTTAAAACATCTACTTTCCTCACTGAAATTATTAAAATCCGATTTATTAGCTCCTTCCTTCGTTAGTGTTTTGTTAGCATATGGCAAATCTATGCTCTCTTTACCGGTGTTATTATTAATTTTGGCAATTTCCTCCCAATCATCTTTAAAAATGTATTTACTTGAACCGTCTTTGTTAAATCTAATTTCACAAGGTCTAAGAGTTACTGTTGCATCTTCGCTTGGATAAAATAGAGGGGCTGGGTCTAATTCTAATTTTTGTGTAGAATATGTGTGCGTTCCTCCTCGTGTTTCTCCATATTCTTCAAACAATTTATAATGTTTTCGGTTGGTTTCTTTCAAATAAAATAATATAATTACTATAAATAACATAATGAAAATAGATAGGTAAATATATTGCACATTCTCTTCTAAGCTTATTGTATTGTAATTTAACATATGCGGTTTATATTTTCCTTATTTATTTATTATATTTTTATTTTCTTCTTTATTTTATAGAAGAAGAATTGAATGAGTGTCGCTGGGTACGAAAAAGTCAAAACTAAAGTTATTGAAGGAAAAAAAAAGTGCATTTATAAGAAACACAAAGGAACCAAACTATATGTTAAAGGGTTCGGGAAAATGAGATCCGTAGAAAGCTACGTAAAATTATGCAAAAAGAGTGCGGCGGCGAAAGCCGCTAAAGCTTCCAAGCCTATGAAGGCCAAAAAGGCGCGTTCAAAATCCACGAGAAAATATGGTGGATTCCTCCAAGAGTTTTTCTCCAATATGGACGGTGATAATTTTGCCAACGATGATAAAAAGAAAGATGCCGATAAGTCCGCTACGCCTTCTATGATGACCGGTGACCAAGGACATTCAGCGAGGAAGGATACTTTTGCTGATCCGCCACCTGCTCCGCCACCTGCTCAACCAACTCATCAGGCAAAAACCGGTGGAAGCAACTGTAGTAGACAAGGCGGCTACAGAGGCGGCAACGGAATGATGGATGACTTATCTCAAGGCTTATCTCAAGGCTTTTCTCAAGGCTTTTCTGGTGGCTACAGAGGTGGCAACGTTGTAGATCAATTCCAATATGATCAATCTCATCAAGATGGCGGAAAACGCAGAAAAAGAAATAAGGCTGCTAAATCTATGTTAGACAAATTAATGATGGCTGCTACTTTCAGAAAACGCTCTGCTAAAAAAAGCAAAAAACTCCGTCGCAAAGGCGGCAATATTGTTGCTCAAGCCACTGACGCGTTCGGTAATTTAATTGGTGGCAAACGTAAAGGTAAGAAGGGCAAGGGCAAGGGTAAAAAGGGCGGCTCATCGCAAACTGATTATTAAACAATAGTATTATATCATATCTCGTATGTAGTAATAAATACTTTATAATAATAGTTATAATAGATAATTTCAATTAGCAAAGCTTTTTCATAATCGTCTATTGCGTTTGTCTCGTTAGGCTCGCTCACATAGTTCTTTTCGTATGTTATTTTTGCATCATATATGTCATTATCATATAGGATTTTTCTAATTGCTGGCTTTTTCAAGTTTGATACTAATCGTGTTATATGTGATTTCAAGATAGCCAAAGCATATCTCTCTATATTCACATATTGTTCAGAATCAATCTCAACATTTTTTATAATTTGACTATATTTCAGTATATTTCTATTCATTCTCTTGCTAATAAAGCAGTCCCTCGCATTACTGTAATTATTCCAAAATGATATATATATATCACAATATCGGCGCTTAGAAATATCCATAATCATTTCTTGAATATCCCACGGAATATCGTGAAGATAATTCTCTTCAAACATTATCTTTCTTGTCGTCCGCAGGCCTGTCTGTCGCTTATTATATACTATTATATATGCCCTATCAATTTTTTATTTACGATGCAAAAAAATATAAAAATATATACATAGGGCTTCATAGGGCTGGCTACAGATTACCTCTCAATTCTGATTGCGTAGACGATAGGATAATATGCCGAGAATATATATTGAGATAACAGGGCTTTCTCGTAATTGGATACAAGGCTGTTGTTGCCGGGATTGTTCCGTTCATATACTTTCTTGGCATTATAGATTCTGTTATTTCTCAGCATTCTTTTCACTTTCGGCATCTTCATATATTTAATAATATCATCAATATGATTTTTCAGCTTCTCGCTGGCAATCTTCACGCGATTCGTAAAGGCGCGTGTATCCACGCCTGCCTTATATACATAATTCAAACGACATATGCTCTTGTGCATCCTGTCGTCAATGAAACTATTGTATCGCCAGCTAAAATTATCTCTTTCGGTCTTGATGTGGATGTTGTAATCATCTTGACGCCAATACATATCAATAATTTCAAGAATGTCATCAGGAATCTCTGTCAAATAATTCTCCTTAAACATACTGATACACTGAGTATCAATATATTTCTCTTCTGTTGTCGGCTGGACTTCGGTCTTGCTTTTTGTCGTTGTCGGGCTTACGGGATGTGTTAGCGCTACCGAGGCGCTCTGTGGTGGTCTGGTTGGTTAGACGATTATATTTTGTAGATTTTAATCAATTTTTCAGTTATATTGCAAAATATAGGACATTTTACGCGGATTGCGCAAGTATATAAAAAATGATTATATATAGTAAAGTGGTAATATCTTAATATCATAACTATGGAGAAAGGGATGAAAATCATAGTCATAGTAGGATTTCCTGCTTCTGGTAAATCTACATATTCCAAAAAAATAGCAGCGAAATATTCTAAAAATGCCATCATATTATCGCGCGATACATTAGGTGGTGTAATAGTGGATATTTTACCAAAATTGAAGGAACTTTTAGAATCTAAAAATAACTATAAAATAATTATTGATAATACAAATATTACGATAGATACTAGAAAGCCTTTTGTAAAATTGGCACAGAGCGCAAATGTTCCCATAGAAGCCCATTATATTGTAAATACTATTGAAGATAGCCAAGTTAAAACATTGCATAGGATGTTTGATAGATATAAACGCATCTATATGACTGGTAAAGCAGAAAAAGATACAGAGGCTCACAAAGACCCAAATGTATTTCCTCCAGCTACTCTGTTTGCTATGCGAAAAAAGATAGAGATTCCAAAAATTGCCGAGGGATTTACAAATGTAATAACTGTACAGGCACCATCTATTAAATGGGATGGGCGGAAATACAGGAATAAGGCGGTATTATTTGATATAGACGGGACTCTGCGACATACCGAACATCTTAAACATAAATATCCCGTAATTCCCGAAGAAGTAGAGCCGATGAAGATTATATCCCTAGAAGAACAGAGAGCAAAATTGAAGGATCTTCTTAAAAATAAATATAAATTGCTCGGTATAAGTAATCAGTCTGGCATTTCTAAGGGTATTGTTAGCGAAAATCAGGTAGTCGCGTGTATGAATAAGACTCGCGAAATGCTTGGATTGACCGAAAAAGAGTTCAATATTACTTATTGTCCCCATAGCGCCTTTCCTCTAAGTTGCTATTGTAGAAAACCGCAAGTGGGACAAGTTGTCAATTTTGTAGAAACTCTAAAATTAAATCCTTCCAAATGTATCTTTGTAGGAGATAGAAAAACCGACGAAACTACTGCTATTAGAATGGGAATGCAATTTATTACCGCTGAAGACTTCTGGAAAAATCCCTGATATCCTCCCTGATTTCATATAATATGATATAATATCATATAGATATCATATAATATCATATAAACATATGGGCAATTAAACAAGTAATTAAAATAATTAGAGGTGCGAGGAGTAATGAGTTTTAATAATCAGCTTTTGGAGAAATATAATGTCAAGTTATTTAGTATAGAATACACCACGTATGATATAATAAATGATTTTCTTAAAAATAATCAGAGCGAACAGCCATTCTATATCATAGACTTGGGGGAAATTATTAAATTGTATGAGAAATGGATAACGATTTTTCCTAATATTAAGCCATATTATGCAGTCAAATGCAATCCGAATCCTGTCATCCTGGATTTACTATGTTGTCTCGGGACTTATTTTGATTGCGCCTCAGAGAATGAAATCAAGTCTGTCATAGAATACACGAACGACCCTGATAAAATCATCTTCGCCAATCCTTGCAAAATGTCTTCGCAAATAAAATATGCCCGCGCGAATGATGTTGATATGATGACCTTTGATTGCGAAGAAGAGCTGTATAAGATTAAACTGTATCACCCATATTCCAAGCTTCTTTTGCGTTTGGCCGTAGATGATAGCAATAGCATCTGTCAGTTTAATTCAAAATTCGGGTGTAAATTGGAAAATGTGGAGAAACTAATGACGCTTATGAATACTCTAAGCTTGAATCTCGTAGGCTTCAGCTTTCACGTAGGAAGCGGTTGCCGGTCTCTGGATAACTATTATAATGCTATAAAAACCTGTCGTGAAGCTTACGACCTCGCGATTAAAAATAATATCAATATTAATATCATAGATATTGGCGGCGGATTTCCAGGAGTCTATTCGGAGACTTCTATAAATATTGACCAGATTGCCGAGACTATCACGAGCGCACAGAGGGAGTTTTTTGCCACCGAGATAGAAGAAGAGACTATTCAGTTTATCGCCGAGCCCGGGAGATATTTTGTAGAAAAATCGCATATCCTCGTTCTTAATGTAATCGGCAAAAAACGCGAGAAATATTTGAACAAGGATACGGGCGAATTGGAAGAAATTATCATTTATTATCTTAATGACGGCGTTTATGGCTCCTTCAATTGTATCTATTTTGACCACAACAATCCCATCATACAGCCCTTTAATGAACGCAACGAGAAGATACTATATAAGAGCAAGATTTTCGGGCCCACTTGCGATAGTATGGATTTAATAGCGAATGAAATAATGCTTCCCGAATTGGTAGTAGGCGAATGGGTATATGTAGAGAACTTCGGGGCATATACTACGGCGGCCAGCTCATCCTTCAACGGCTTTATGACAACCGACTATAAATACATCCTCCGCAATTAGGCGCAGACAGTCCGCGGCTGTTCGTTAATATCTCTTTATAATATATAATATATAGTTGGTTATGTAGGGGATGAAAAGAAGTAATGTGATATATTTTACAGTTGATGATGTAATAGATAAATATAAGAATAGTTATTGGAGCAGGAGCGAGGAAAATTATTTATTATCCAATGCTTTGGCGGTAGAATATTATAATATTGCTAAGGTATTGAATAAGGAATATGATGATGTCATATATAAAATAATAAAGAACATTTTGCATAAGGAATATATAAATGATATATTTAATAAAAAATATAGAGATGATGAAGGTACCAGTATATTGCGAAAGAAATATAAATTGGAATACATAACAGACACAGAGATTGATAAAATATTCTGCTCAGCAGCCTAATTGAGGGAATCTACGAATATCGTGGATATGGTACAGGTTGATGTTAGGCCGTTAAATAATGCCATCGCGCCGAAGAGTATCAATATGATTAAGGGAATCTTATTTATACTTTTATAGGGATATGTAGCATATAGCGTGTAGCTGCCGATGAGTAATATGAGGGAACCGAGAATTATTTGGGTTATTCTCATAATATTATAGAGATTGAAGCTATTGGTTCCTATTACATTTATTTTTACAGTATTGTTTTGTAAAGAAACCATATTGACTCCCTGAGATAAATTATTGTATTGAAGAGAATCGCTGACAATTACATTACGGTCGTTGGCAAAATACTTGTCCTTTATGAATTGCGAGCGGGATGCCGAATTGCATACTATATATATCTCCTTCTTGTATTTTAGATGCGCTTTTATCATATCCACATTGAACCTTATCATATACATAGGGATATAATACACATCGTAATTATAGGATTTATCAAAGCGTCGCGAATATACTTCGTCGCTCTTTCGTATATCTATAAATAAATAATCGGCCATAATCTTTGTCTTGTCTTGTATTTTATTGTCTTACTTTTTTACAACATTTTATTTGTCTGCGTGAATCTCAAGAGGTTTTATGAATACTTCTTTGAACTTATCCATTACTTTGTCATATGTATAGTCTCTGAAAGCATTCCAATCCTTAGTTTTTTCTACACTCGGGTTAAAGCTAGTTAGGATATTATGTAATTCGCTTAGACTGTTATACCAGATTCCCTTATCTCCTAGTAAATGAAAGTGTGCATCGCTACCTATCTTGGCGGCTATTACAGGCTTGTTTTTGCTTGAAAATTCGCCTATGGATAATCCAAAGGTTTCGCCATCTATTCGCGCCCACAACATAGCATCGCAAGTATTGATGAACCTCACTTTCTCGTTCAAATCTATTATTTTGTCTATATAAATAATATTAGGGATATTCTCACAGAATGGTCGTGTATTACATAATAGGAAGTATATCTTAGGGTTATTCTTGGCAATACTGACGACCAGCTCAGGAACGCGTGGGATATTGAATTGGTCGTATCCGCCGTGTCTCCCGAATACCACGGCATCATCGGGAATATTTAATTCTTTCCGCATATTTATATTATCTGGCAAATCCGGCAAGTTAATCATATACGGTACTACGGGGATATTTGTATTGCCTTTTTCATACATAACATAGGGCGATATAGTAGCATAGACATCGCCGTGGGGAAAATAGGTGTTGAAAACACAATGGACGACAGTTTTACATATATCTTTGGAAGCTATTTTATTGTCCCACTCACCTGCCTTCTGCATATACAAGATATCGCATTTTTCCTCTTTAAGTATATTGTCGGCTTCTTGTTGCCAATTGCCATAAGGCCTCAGCGTAAATTCCTTGCTAAACTTCTCTATTACATCTGGGAAATTATACTGATGACTATTACAATACATAATTATACTCTCATTCCCCAAATAATACTTATTATAATAAGCATAATCATATAGTGAAACCGTAGTTCCTCTCTCGCATAACTGATTGTCGTGAAAGGCAATCTTAATCTTCTTTTTCATCTCTTTCGTATCCATAATATATGTTTATTAATACCTGCAATATGTTTATATATGGGGGAGACCGCCCCCAACGCGGTTTTATTTGGGGGAGACCACCCCCAACGCGGTTTTATTGAGAGGCTATTGAGCTATTTATATTACCTTTATGGTGTCTTAAAAAGAAACTGAGTTTTTCTAAAAGTTGAAAATTAAAATTTGAGTACATCTTTCTGTTTTTTCAAAAATTTCAAAAGTTTTTTAGAAATTATAAAATAATTCAAGAGATGTACTCAAAATTAAAATTGAAAAAATAAAGAGTTTCCAGTGTCTCAATAAATGCTATGATAATCTAAGAATATTTATAATAATTATAGAAAAGGCTGGGGGAACCCGCCCCCAACGCGGGTTATTGTCAAGGTGATAGAAAAGGCTATCACTGGCTATTTATATTACCTTTATTGTGTCTTAAAAAGGAACTTGAATTTTCTAAAAATTGAAAATTGAAATTGAAAATTGAAATTGAAAAAATACGGATATTCTAGTGTCTCAAGAACTGCTAAGAATCTTCTAAGTATTTTTATAATAATAAAGTTTATTAAAATAATGATAGATAGCACCATCATTAGCTCTGTCGCTATCAATAATGAATTCAATATAATCGGTATAAATAGAAAAGATATTAACGTTCAGGATACGCATATAAATGAGATACAAGAAGATAAAGAGGATAGAGAAGATGATATCAGGGAAGGTTATTAAGCGATTGATAATGAGAAGCAAGGGGATTATTTTAGCAAGGGTATTTATAGATATATAATAGGTAAGAAGTGATTTTTCATTCAAACGAGGGATAATGATAAAGAGAGATATAAGAAAGAAGGATAACGCGATAGATATAAGAATAACAGGATTATAGGGAACTATTCCAAATAAATAAAGGATAGTATAAAGACAAATCCAGATAGAGAGGAACCTATCAAGGGTGATAACTTGTTTTTCCATAAAATAATATAGATATTCTACTATGTATAATATTAAATTACCGGAGATGCGGGAAACCTATGGGGGAAACCGCCCCCAACGCGGTATTATGTGGGGGAGACCGCCCCCAACGCGGTATTATGTGGGGGAGACCGCCCCCAACGCGGTTTTATAGAAAGGTGATAGAAAAGGCTATTGCTGGCTATTGTCAAGGTGATAGAAAAGGCTATTGCTGGTTATTGTCAAGGTAATAGAAAAGGCTATCGCAGGCTATTGTCAAGGTAATAGAAAAGGCTATCGCTGGCTATTTATATTACCTTTATGGTGTCTTAAAAAGGAACTGGATTTTTCTAAAAATTGAAAATTATAATTTGAGTACATCTTTCTGTTTTTTCAAAAATTTCAAAAGTTTTTTAGAAATTACAAAATAATTCAAGAGATGTACTCAAATTTAAAAATGAAAAAATATTGATATTCCAGTGTCTCAAGAACTGCTATGTTAATCTAAGTATATTTATAATAAATATTGAGAGGCTATCGCCGGCTATCGTCAAGGTTATAGAAAAGGCTATTAGATGGTAAGCCTATCAAAACACTTCATCTATCCCCACATAAAACCGCGTTGGGGGCGGTTTCCCCCATAGGTTTCCCCCATAGGTTTCCCCCATAGGTTTCCCCCATAGGTTTCCCCCGTATATTATGATATATAGCGACATAATTGGGACATCGCCAGTAATAGCTTCTCTTTCTTGCTAATCGGTTTTACTTTCTTAGATATGTAAGTTTCGCCAAAAAGTCTATACTCTATCTGTGATAATATACAATAATTATTATTCAATAGCCACGATATATACACGGCAACTGCTATATGAGTATTATAGGGCGAATAAGGATAAATCGTATAGATGACAAACAAATAATGAAATGAGAACGCTAAATATTTCAATATCATAATATGCCTGCTGTTTATTCATAATATCACAGATATTTCTTAGATATTTTATACATCTTTGGATATCATATGGAGTTTGTTGCTGCTGGAGTAGTTTATTAGGAATATTCCTAGTAATATGAGAATAAAGCCGAGGAACTCTTCGTCCGTTATTGTCTCGTTTAGATACAGATAGCCGAATATTAGAGTTAGCACGGGATATATTGAGGTTAATATAGCAACTAAGGCAATTGATTTGTCATTATTTACGATATATAGATATAGATATTTTGAAATAAATAATAAGATAGTTATAAAAAATATCCCTGTTATTATGCTGGTATCATTAAGCAATATAGTCGCATCCTTGATAATATACGCATTATCATAGTATAACATTAAAAGTAATGCAGCCAAAAATTGGATACCAGAACCTATTATGATAAATGATAGGATGTTTATCTTTCTCAATAAATACTTTTCAAATATCGGTGAAATGCCCCATATGACATTCACAAATAAATAATATAATAACAGCATTATACTATATATAAACATAGAATATATTATATTATCTGTAATGAAAATGAACGTTCACAATAAACTTATCGCATCCCAATATAACATTATCTCAAAAGTATTTGATAATTCTCGTGTAAGAATATGGAACAACGTCAAACAATTCCTCCTTGACGACCAAGGAAGAACTGCAAATACTTTGACAGCAAATACTTTGACAGCAAATACTTTGACAGCAAATACTTTGTTAGATTGTGGGTGTGGCAATGGTAAAAATATGATATACGCACAATCTCTGGGATATCATAGCGAAGGCTTTGATATCTCTGACAATTTATTAGATATCTGTAAAAATAAAGGGCTCAACGTATATTATCAAGATGTATTGAATCTCAAAGCTAATAAAAAATATAACAAGATTATCTCAATAGCCGTCCTACATCATCTACAAACATTTGAAGAACAAATCGCCGCCATCAAGATTTTATGCGATTGTCTGGATAATAATGGAAAACTACTCGTATCTTTCTGGTCAAAAGAAAAAACCTTAGAAGACATCAAAGAATATCGCAAAGACGGCCAAGACGGCCAAGACGGCCAGGCCTTGATAGTTCCTGATGTAAGAAGTAAGAGCGATAGCAGAGATTTTGTATTGGGCCCTAATTATGTTAGCTGGAAGCTTGATAGAGAAAATATTATTCAGCGATTCTATTATATTCACGATTACAAAAGTATTCAAGAATTGGCAAAAAATATAAATGTAAAATATACGATATCTTGGGAACAGCAAAATTGGTTCATTCTATTTACTAAAGACATATAAGGAATATCTACTATATATTATTACGCTCTCATAGCTCAGTCGGTAGAGCGCTTGGCTTTTAACCAAGTGGTCGCGGGTTCGAGCCCCGCTGAGGGTGTCATAATTTATTTTTACAATATATTACAATATATATGAATATATTTGTAATATACTACTAACATATCTATTTTGATGATGTTGCGGATTCCACCGAATAATATTTAGAACTCGTGGGACTCACGGTAGCAGAAGACTTGGATTTTGCTGAATAATACTGAGAAGGAGACGCCATTATATAGAGCAGTCCTGTTATTACTTAAAACAATGACGAAATATATTATATGCTATGATAAAATATGAATATTATGAAAATAAAAACTGTTATATCAACTTTAATTGCGTAAAGGGATATGAATACGAGCTATATGTTAAGAAGAAGCTTAGGGATTACTATGATATCGCTGAAATCTATATGTGGGAAGAAGTTCCCGACGATTTATTGATAGTTTCTGGAATAATACAAAGCGATGATCTGGATATTATAAAGGGAAAATATAGAAGAAATAAATATAAGAGGAACTCAAATATACTTTTGGATACAGGAATAGATATTGTTTTTACTACAACAGACAATCACATATACCTCGTTCAATGCAAAGCATACAACTCTATAATATCTCAAAAACACTTATCGGGATTCTTTAGAATATTATTAGATACCTATATAATTGATAAAAATAAAGATATTATAAGAGGTCTCATAGTTCATACGAGCGAAATCTCGGATATTATTAAAGAAAGCTATTGCTATAAAGAAAAAATTATAAGCGAACTTTATTTGCCCTTTCATCTTACCGCATCACTTACTTCCCGAAAAAGAATCATATTCTCTAAAAAATATAATAAATTAAATAAATTAAACAATTTAAATATATTTAACATCATATATATGCTAAATATCAATGGTATAATACTGTATATCATATATATCCTTAACCTATATCTCAATAAATAGCTTCCTGGTATTACCTGGGATTAAAATGTTCCAATTTAAAAACTTTTAGAAAAAAATTGACACCAAAACTAACCAATAATATTACTATCGCAGTCAAAGTCTCGCAAGTCTTACCAGTCTCGCAAGTCTTACCAGTCTCGCAAGTCTCAGCCTTACCAGCCTCAGTCTTACCAGCCTCAGTCTTACCAGCCTTAGCCTATCAAACTTCAAAAAGCCTTTTCTAAGTTTTACACAGAACAGTTTTAGGAGAATGTCCGCTGCTACCGCTGCTGTTCAGACCACTCATACCTTCGCTGTCATTTTCAAGGAGCGTATGATGGATATGCCTGATGAGCTCAACGCCAAGAAGGATATTGACGAGTATTCCAAGAAAATTACCAAGGAAATCAAGGAAGAAGCCAAGAATAACAAGATTGAGAAAGCCGAAAAGAAGAAGGACGACAAGAAAAAGAAGAAGAACAATCTTGACAAGGATGGCAACGAGAAGCCTAAGAGGGCTCTCACCAAGTACCAGCAGTATATCAAGGACAATCAGCAAAGGATTCGCGATGAGTTTCCCGAGCTTTCAAATACCGAAAGGTTCTCCAAGTTGGCTGAAGAGTGGAAGGCTT
>Ga0208364_1000124_pt1 | contig 18287 bp, 19 predicted proteins | sample LakMenEpi08Jun12_FD_150680 | JGI IMG/M metagenome (GOLD analysis project Ga0208364, IMG submission 150680) | Freshwater microbial communities from Lake Mendota, WI - 08JUN2012 deep hole epilimnion (SPAdes) | ecosystem: Environmental > Aquatic > Freshwater > Lake > Epilimnion/Euphotic zone ...
ATGGTTCCCATCGGCGTGGACTTCGTCTTCTTCCCCATCGGTGAGGTCGGTGACGCCTGACCCTTGGTGAGGCCGTAGATGCGGTTATTGAACATGATCATCTTCATGTCCACGTTGCGACGCATGGCGTGGATGAGGTGGTTACCGCCGATGGAGAGCGCATCACCATCACCAGTGATTACCCAGACCATGAGATCTGGTCGTGCACCCTTGAGGCCGGTTGCAATCGTGGCGGCACGTCCGTGGATGGTGTGGAATCCGAAGGTGTTCATGTAGTACGGCAGTCGGCCAGAGCAGCCGATCCCGGAGATGAAGACGATCTTCTCCTTGGCGACGCCAAAGTCTGGCATGGTCTTCTGCGTCTGCGCCAAGATGGAGTAGTCGCCACAGCCTGGGCACCAGCGCACGTCCTGATCGGACTCAAAGTCCTTCTTGGTCAGCACTGGGAGTTCGCTCTGCGTCACTTGCTCACCTCCACACTCTCTCCGAGCAGCGATTCGGCCTTCGCTTCAATCTCACCGATCTGGAACGGCTTGCCGCGCACAAGGTTGAAACCAACGATATCGACCAGGTACTTGGCACGCAGCAGCATGCGCAGCTGGCCAAGGTTGAGCTCTGGCAGCAGCACCCGCTTGAAGTTGCCAAGGATCGCGCCGAGGTCCTCTGGGAGTGGGTTCAAATAGCGCAGGTGTGCGTGACTGACGCGCTTTCCACGCTCGCGCAGGCGTTCAACGGCTGAGCGGATGGAGCCGTAGGTTGAGCCCCAGCCGAGGATGAGGAGGTCGCCCGTTGGATCGCCCCACACTTCGGTCGCTGGGATATCACGCGCGACGCGCGCAACCTTCTCCGCGCGCAACAGCATCATGCGGTGGTGGTTATCTGGGTCGTAGCTGACCGTCCCCAGCTCATCCAACTTCTCAAGTCCGCCAATGCGGTGCTCAAGACCCTTGGTCCCAGGGACCGCCCACGGTCGCGCGAGCGTCTCAGGATCGCGCTGGTACGGACGGAAGCTCCCAGTCGACTCTGGTGCGTTCTTCACGGCAATCGAAGGCATGTCACTAATCTGCGGGATCTGCCATGGCTCGGCACCCGTCGCCAAGAATGCGTCACTGAGATAGACAACGGGCGTCATATGCTTGAGTGCAATGCGCCACGCTTCAATGGCCATCGTGAAGCACTCGGCTGGGGTCGCCGGCGCAATCACGGGGATTGGAGAGTCAGAGTTTCTGCCAAACATGCTCATCAACAGGTCGCCCTGTTCGGTTTTTGTTGGCATTCCCGTTGATGGACCAGCGCGCTGCACATCCACCACCACGAGCGGCAGCTCCACCATCACCGCGAGGCCGAGCATCTCCGCCTTCAGCGCCATGCCAGGACCTGACGTTGCCGTCATCCCCAACGCACCGCCGTATGCAGCGCCAACTGCCGCACCGATCGCCGCGATCTCATCTTCTGACTGCACCGTCTTGATGCCCAAGTGCTTGTAGCCAGAGAGTTGATGCAGGATGTCCGACGCTGGGGTGATCGGGTAGCTCGCCAAGAAGAGGTCGCGTTCGGCGAGTTTTGCGGCGGTGACGAATCCGAGCGCGGTCGCCTCGTTCCCCGTGATGTTGCGGTACGTCCCTGGCTTCAGTTGCGCCGCGGGGACGCGATAGTGCGTATGGAAGATCTCTGTCGTCTCACCAAAGGCGTAGCCCGCGTTCAGGGCGCGCTTGTTTGCCTCAGCGATTGCATCTTTCCCTGCAAACTTTTCGGCGATCCACTTCTCTGTTGCCGCCATGGAGCGCTCGTAGAGCCAGAACATGACGCCGAGGGCGAAGAAGTTCTTGGTGAGTTCAACCTGCTTACTGCTGAGGCCGAGCCCTTCGCAGGCGCCCGCAACCATGGTGGACATGGGGATCTCAAAGAGGTTGTAGCCCTTCAGTGAGCCGTCATGCAGAGGGTCCGCCGCGTATCCCGCCTTCTTCAAGTTGATGTCGTTGAATGCATCCGTGTTGACGATGATCCCGCCGCCCGGAACCAGGTCACCAAGGTTCACTTTGAGTGCCGCAGGATTCATTGCCACCAGCACATCGGGGCGGTCGCCTGGTGTATGGATGTCACCAGAAGAGAAACTGATCTGGAAGCCCGAGACACCAGGAAGCGATCCGGCCGGCGCGCGAATCTCCGCTGGGTAGTCAGGGAGCGTCGAGACGTCGTTGCCGAAGAGGGCGGTGGTGGCGGTGAACTGACTGCCGGTGAGCTGCATCCCATCGCCAGAATCGCCGGCGAATCGAATCGTGACTCGGTCGAGTTGGGTGACGTTTTCGGTGCTGTTCGTGCCGCTCTTTGGGCTCGTCACGCTGCCAACTCCTCCACTAACTATCGCCGCGCTGTGCCGAAGATGTGGGACTCAGCGCGACCGTCGCGCGCTGCTCCGAGAGCGTACCGCATCTGGGTATGAAGCCTTGAGTTCCACGAGGAGGCGCTTCTCGTCACGCTTGGCGAGGAAGTGCCAGAGGAGGAAGGCGGTCACGCCGAGCGTCCAGGCCGCGGCGGCCCAGATGAGGGCTGGGTCTAGGCTCCCAGCCGCGACCTGGGTGAGCCCCTCTTCCATGCCGGCTCCCCAGAGGAGGAGTGCCGCCACCGAGTAGCCGATCGTCATCACGCTCCCATACCCGCTGAGTCGCGCAAACGAAAGGAAGGAGAGCTTCGGTGCATCTGGCGGGTAGAAGTAAGCGGCTTCAAGCCGATGCGCGGGGAGCACCGCGCGGCCGAAGCGCGCGTTGATGCTCTTCTCAATGAACTCGGCGTGCCTGCGCGCGAAGACGGTGTAGTAGAAGGTGTAGCCCGCTTCAAGAAACGCGAATGGCACAATAAAGGTGAGAAGGAACCCGATCGGCGCACCAGCGCTGAGGCCGGAGAGGGCGAGGATCACAAGTGAGACCACCCCCCAGACGGTGATCTGGCGGAAGAAGAGCCCCGAGTACGCGCCGAGCATGCCGCGCATGCGTTCAAGCTGCTGCTCAAGGAGGCGAAGTTCAGCGCGATCACGTTCGTTCATCCTGATCACTATAGTAGGGAGGTGAAACTCAAGTCGCTCCTCGCCGGCCTTGCCGCCCTCCTACTTGCGGGCGCGTGTGCAGCGGAACCTGCGCCGAGTGCCAGCCTCCTCTATACAGCAACCCGCTCATGGTCGAACGGCATGGAGGAGCGTGTTGAGGTGTACGCAGACGGGCGAACGATCATGACGCACGGTGATTACGAGGAGCGCATCACCCTTCCAGGTGACCAGATGGCCGAACTCGCCGCAGCCGCAACCACTCCGGCCGATGCGGGAAGCAACAGTGACGATCCAATCCTCGGTGTGGTCGTTGGGCCAACCGCTGAGGTACGACCTGCGGCCCTCACCCCAGGCTCAATCGCGGAACTGCTCAACAAACTGCTCGACTCGCACACGCTGCACGAATAGCGGGGTGCACTAACGAGGCCCTACTTCGCGAGCGCGCTGATCAGGATCAGGTGTCGTCCGAGCGGTTCAGACGCGATCTCTGTGAACCTACCACCCAGCATCTCACTCGTTGCCTGCTCCAAGGTTGATGGATCAAGGTTCGGTGGCGCGAGATCGATCAGTGCGAGTCGACCACCCTTCGCGAGCCAGCTATGTGCAACCTCTACCTGTTGCGCGCGCGGCTCGGCTGCGAGTTGACTCAGCAAGAACGGAAGGAGGACGAGGCCTGCTGGTTCACCCTCAGGGCCTTCAAGGAGATTGCGCGGATGGAGGTGCGCCTTCAGTCCGTGCGCGAGGAGTCGCTGTCGCGCACGCGTGAGTCGATCTTCACGCGCGTCATAGGCGCTCACGTCACCACGCGACGCAAGGAGCACCGTCCAGAATCCGATCCCTGCACCGAGCTCCACGGTGCGACCGCTGTACGGCAGCGCATCGAGCCAGAGCACGGCGCGATCGATCTCGCCCTGCCATGTTGCGCCGGCGAGTGGGCCTCGATCAAATGGAGTGCGATTGAGATACCAGGCTTCAAGCGCATCCGGCTCTTCAGGTGGCGGGAGCAGACCGAGTCGTGCAGGGACCGCGCCAGACGGGTCGCCGCTGGTTGGCGGCGCTGCGCTTCCTGCGGGGCGCGGCAGCGCGCTCGGTAGCGGAATGCCGGAGGGTGGTGTGCCGCCATCGGCGCGGCGCCGCATCCCTTCTTTCAGTTTCGCTTTCAGATACGGCTGGTTCGGTGCACGTTCAAGACATGCGGCGCAAAGAAGTGTCCAGCGCTCCAGGGAGTCTTCCGTGCGCGGCGCAACGGCGCTGCCGCACCATGAGCAAGAGAATGGCGTGATCGCGCTCAGCGCGTCCGCCTCAGCGTGGCTTCGCTGCGTCGACTGCGGCTCGTGCCGCCGCCTTGTCCTTGTACCAGTTGGCGTCAATCTGGATGTACGGCGCCCACTGCGCTGGGACAGATTCGGCCGGGAAGATGGAGTTCACTGGGCACTCTGGCTCACAGGCGCCGCAGTCAATGCACTCATCCGGATCAATGAAGAGCTTGCGATCGGTCCCCTCTTCGAAGTGAATGCAGTCAACTGGGCAGACGGAGACGCACGACTGATCAAGGACATCAACGCAGGGTTCCGCAATCACATATGCCATCGTTCCGTCTCCTTCTCCACTGGGCCGTTCTGGACGGCCGACCTATGCGCCCGAAGGTACCACTTCACATGCCAGAGGGCTGGAAGCCAGCGTCAAGGAAGCGCGCCGGCTCGTCTTGGAAGTCAAGGAGGCAGCCCCGCCCACAGAAGTAGAAGCGCTCGCCGCCCCCCTCCGCTACACCCTGGTGACGCCCCGGCTGCGCTGCGTTCGAAAGTTCGCTGAGTTGGATCAAGGTGGTTAGGGCGTCGGGCGCTACCTGCACCTCCATCCCGCAGACTGGATCGACAGCAACACTCACTCCACTCCCCCTCTCGTTCGTTCGTCGTGCACCGCTTCGCGTCGCCGAATCTCGGCAAGCTCCTGTGCCAACTTCTCAGAATAGTAGCGCGAAGTGGGTCGCTCTTCCGCGCGCATCCAGGCGGCGAGCACCGCGAATACCGCAAGGAGGAAGAGACCGTCGCCAACGAGCCACATGATGGCGCCCGCGAGCTGTTGATCTTCCAGCGGTGTGGGCCCCCACGGCCGCTGCAGCCGCTCATAGTGCGGATAGAGCACGCTCGGCGCCCACATGATCGCCACCCCAAGGAAGCTGTTCTGCGGCATCTGCGTGATCAGATAGAAGAGTGCGGCGGGGCGCGAGAGGCGGTGCCGCACTGGGTCGAGCGAGAAGACTGGGGCCCAGAAGAGGAGCGCGCTGCTGAGGTAGATCGCGTGCTCCAGGTTGTGCAGGAAGGGATCATCGAGCGCCGCATCAAAGAGTGGCGAGAGGTGCGTTGCCCACATCACAAACACAAGGAGGAGCCAGGCAACGATCGGGTGACTAATGACACCAACCAAGCGACTCTGCAGCAGCGCCAAGATCCGCGCGCGCCAGTGTGGTGACGCAAGCCGAAGGATCAGCGTGACCGGAGCGGCTCGGAGGAGAAGGATCGGCACAGGGAAGAGCAGGATGAGGTGCTGCACCATATGCACGCTGAAGAGCGTGGTGTCGTATCGCTCAATCACCGATTGCAGCGCGATCAGCAGGAAGACGGCGGCGCCAACGATCGCCACGCTCCGCGAACGTGGCACAGGATTCTGCGGGTGCTGGCGCTGAACGCGGCGCACCCCAACAAACCAGAGCACCAGCCCAGCCACGACCAGCAGGCTGATGATTGGTGGGGAGTACCAATACGCAACGGCGGCAAGGCTCGGCTCTGGCGGGAGGGGCCCGTGCGCAGGAAAGAGGTTGAAGGCGTTCACCCCCCTATCTTCGGGCACCCGCAGGTTTTTCGGTGGCGGCTACAATACGAGCATGAAGTACGCCCTTGCCTTCGGACTTATCTTCGTCGTCATTGGCACCGTCTACCTTCTGGTCTCTGGAGACGCCGGAGGCGCATTCATGTTGGTTGCGCTCGGCGTGGCGATGAGCACAATGACCGCGGTGCTCGTCCACGCAATGAACTCTGAAGCCTAGGGGCTGACGTTGGACGCACTCCGCTCGCTCCTTGAGTGGATCGTCTCTCTCCTTGGGCCGTTCGTTGCGCCTGATTGGGGTGCGCTGATCCAGCTCCTTCCGATCATCATCCTTCTCGTCGTCGCCGGATTCTACGCGTGGGTCTTCTTCCGGTTCCGACGCGCTGGTCCGCGCCAGATCGGAATGCCAATCCTCCCAACGCGCTCCGCGCCCGCAGGGATCCACCTCCCAGGGCCGAGCCTCGCGCCGCTCCTCATCTCCGTTGCGTCGGCGGCACTCTTCTTCTCCGTTGCGCTCGGTGGCGTTGCGCTCGCCGTCTCTGCAGGCGCGATGCTCCTCGCACTCGTTGCCTGGGGGCGTGAAGCGGTTCGCGAATACGATGCGATCGGCGCAGGCGACCACGGTGCGCTTGCGATTTCTGCGCAGAGCAGCAGGGCCGCGTCTGGCCCGCCTGCTGGCGTGCACCTTCCCCCACCCTCACTCCTCCCCTTCCTTGTAAGTCTCGCCACAGGCGTGCTCCTCTTCGGCGCAGCGATCGGTCTCCCCTTCGTCCTCCTTGGCGCGCTGATGACCGCGTTCGCATTGATCGGATGGCTCCTTGATTCAGGGCGTGAGTACCGCGCCGTTGCGGAGGCTGACAGCACCGGACATCTCGTGAACCCAACGCCAAAGAGTGCGCCGCGCATCAGCCTCCTCCTCTTCTCGCTGCTCTTCGTCGTTGTTGGCGGCGCACAAGCCGGACTGATCTTCACCGAGTCAGAGAGCCCCGCCCCGTCTCCTGGAGCAAGCGGTGCACCCGGAGCGAGCGGCGCCCCCACAGAGAGCGGCGCGCCATCCGCGGGCCCAGACGACGGCATCACGCTGATCACTGCGATGGGCATCAAGTTCGAGCAGATTACGTTTGAGCTTCCAGCAGATGTAGTCAGCCAACTACGCTTTCACAACATGGATGTTGGCATTCCGCACAACATTGCCATCCATGAGGGGAGCGCCGACGCGGTTGGGCCTGAACTCTGGCAGGGCGAGATCTTTAATGGTGATGAGACACTCCTCTATGAAGTCCCCGCCTTCCCAGCAGGGAGCTACTCCTTCATCTGCACCGTGCACCCAAACATGGTCGGCGACGTAGTGGTGAAGTGAAGGGTCGCGCGCTCGCTCTCGCACTGATCGCCGCTCTCTCCTTGGGAAGTTGCCAGACGTCTGGTGAGCTGCTCGGTCGAACGATCCGCATCGAAAACGAGTCGCTCCTCTCCGACCCGAGTGCGAGCCGCAGCATCGGAGACCTCGCGCAAGGAGATCAACGAATCCTGCTCAACTTCTGGGGGAGCTGGTGCGTTCCGTGTCGCGAGGAGATCCCGCTCTTTGCCGAATACGACGCACGCGAAGAGAGCCTCGGGGTGCTGGTTGGCGTCCTCTATAAGGATGCGGCCGGTCCCGGCGCCGCGGCGGCTACAGAACTCGGCGCCACCTGGCCCACACTCCTGGATGAAGACGGCAGCATTGCCGCGCAGATCCCCGTGAACGCGGCGCCACTCACGCTACTTCTCAATGCGTCAGGAGAGGTCCTGGACTACCGCGTCGGGCCGTTCGTTTCGGTGGAGGAGATCGACGCGTTCGTATCCGGCGAGTAGGGGTTGGTTGCGGGGGATGGATTCGAACCACCGACCTTCGGGTTATGAGCCCGACGAGCTGCCACTGCTCCACCCCGCTTGCGGAGTATCGGCAGTTGATGGATATGCGTCAAGCGCCTCGCTCGTTGTGCGCGTGCCGACGGAGGAACTCGCCGATCGGGAGTCGCGATCCGAAGCCCTCACCGAGTCCGTGCGCGTACCCAACCGCCTCTCCGTCTGACTCTTCCCAGCAGAGGTGGAAGGGTCGACCGAAGGCGGTCGCTGGAAAGTCCACAAGGCCGCGATCAATGTCGCGCAGCTCAACGCCACGCGCCGCGACTCGATCAACGCTCGCCTGCATCTGGTCCACGAGCGCGCGGATGCGGGCCTCGATGAGCGAGCTGGTGATGAAGGCGTCTTGGGTCGCCTGGTCGGCGCTGGCCGCCTGAAGGTCGCTCTGGTCGGAGCCGCCAGGGCGAGCGCCTGCACGTTCGAGTCGACGAAGGACGAGCAGCTGCTGCTTCAGCGTCTCCAAGGAGGCGCGCTGTTCGCGCAGCAGCACGATCAGGGGGCGCAGTTCAACCAGCGCCTGCGTTGCGGCCTCGAGCGACCATTCGCGCCTCATGGTTAGGATTCTCCCACGAAGTCAACCCAGCCACCAGCGCGCCGTGCGAGAATCTGGGCGGGCCGGTAGCTCAGCGGTAGAGCAGGGGTCTTTTAAACCCTTGGTCGCGGGTTCGATCCCCGCCCGGCTCACCAAGAGGCAGCGTTGCCTTACCCGCGGGTTCGCAGGCGCTCAACCCCGTAGTAGATCAGCGCCACCACGTAACCACCAACGATCACCCCACCCATCAGTGAGAGCACTGACACGTACCCGTACTTAATGACATTGAAGAATGGGTACGGATAGACAGACGCCACTGCGCCATGGATCAACGTATACGCAAGGTAAGCGATTGGAACGATGAAGACGGTGAACGTGTCGCTGAACTTGAACTGCCCGCGCGGGCCGAGGGCGAGCCAGACGACGATGCTGATCATCGGAGTGATGTAGTGCTGCAAAATGTTTGAGATGGCATACCAGCTCTGCGGATTCGACGTTCCCGCAAGGAGCAGGTGATAGAGCACCATCGTCATCGTGATCATCAGCAGCCCCGTGTTGCGGAGACGGAAAAAGATGCGCCCTGTTCGTTCCGGGTTTAGATAAAGGGCGGTCAGCGTGAGCCCCACAAGGATATTCGACCAGGTCGTGAAGTAGCCGTGGGAGTCGAAGACTCGTCCAACTGCACCTGCGAGGCCTTCTGCACTTCCGCCGAACATGTTGCTGCTCGGATCGTACGCTTCGGTGCGTGGCACCAGTTCAAAGATGTTGGTGACCTGGGCGATGCCGTAACCGAGCCACGCGACGAACGCGTTCAACCCGAAGAGTAGTTTTGCCCTGCCTCCCATAGGCGGGATCTTACTTCTTTACGAACCTCTTACGCAGCCACACCCCAAAACGCTCGCGTTGGGCATACGCAACCGCCATCGCGCAGAGCAAGACAAAGTTGAGCGTCCACGCACCTGCGGCGGAGAGGAAGCCGAGCTGTTCGCCAATGTCGCCTGGGATGGCGAGCCCTGGGATCGTGAGACCGAAGAGTCCCGCGCGGAAGACTGGGGCCTTTGGCGAGGTGACCGCGCTCACTGAGGTGCTTGCTGGGGCGCCACTTGCATCCTCGCCCCCGATCAGCAGCGCACGGGCGCCAATGACGGCGCCGCTGGCGTTGGTGCGATGTTCATCGGCAGGGAGGTCGACTTGCGGGAGATTCGTCCAACTGGCGAGACCGGTTGCATCGGTTGGCGCCGTCCAGTACACACTCCCAACCGCGGTGCCGTCTTGAACGCCACCCGCAACGTACAGCGTGCCGTTCGCGCTCCAGAGCGCGGCGCCTTCACGCGGAAGGGGAAGATTGGCGTCACCTGATGTGGCCGTCCACTTATAGATGCTGCCGATCGCTGCGTCGCCCTGCTCATCAACAGCATCCGCTGATGGCGTACCGCCACCGTAATCGCCACCGCCAGCCGTCTTCTCGACCGCAATGTATCCGTGCAGCGAGACGCCGGTGTAACCGCTCGCGTCGCGGCCACCCCAGATCCAGACCGAATCACCCACGAGCGCTGCGGCGGCGTTTGCGCGTGGCTCAGGGAGTGGTGCCATCTCTTCCCACGGACCGAGGCTCCCGTTTGACTGGAGCGTTGACTTCCATACCGTGGTCTGTGGTTCGTTGAACTCATTCGCACCACCAAAGACGATCAGGCCATCGCTGACGGTGATTGCTGCCGCGCCGTTGCGCGGGGCTGGCAGCTCAAGCGCGTCGGCGAGCATCCATGCATCAATTGTCCCTGTGGCGGCATCAGGTGCACCAGTAAAGACGGTGGCGGTTGCACTCTCCGTGTCTGACGTACCGCCGATGACGTAGGCGGTGCCGGCGAGATACACGGTCGCACTCAGCGCGCGCGGCGCAGGGAGTGGGGCTACTGCGGCCCAATTGGAGAGGCCCTCAGCGCCGATCGCTGCCGCTGAAACGCCTGGCGTGTTGGCATACTCATCAAGCGCGCCGCTCACGCGGCCGCCGACGTAATAGAGATGCGAGCCAACCTGGAGCAGGCTCCCGCCTTCACCAGCACCCTGAAGTGCAGTGGGCGCGCCGCTCTCCCACGGGACGAGCGCACCTGCGGGTGCGGGGCACGGAAGGTCCTTGTTCTCGCCCGGACAGATGTTGACGAGCGAGACCCCGTTGAGGCCAATCTCCACCGTTGGCGAGGCGACGATGTAATACGCGCGATCTGGGATGTAGCCGAGCAACAGGATGATCAGGAGTGTCCAGAGGACGGCGCGGAACGATGCCCAGCCCCAACCTGCAGCATCAAAGAGTCCGAAGAACGCGCGACGCGGCGCGGGTACCGGTGCGAGCTGCTGCTGACCGACGGGTGCTGGGAGGCTGCTCACTTCACCACCAGGTCGCCAACCATGTTCGGGTGCACCGTGCAGATGAATGAGTAGTTACCTGCGGCGAAGGCTGGTACGTCATAGGTTTGCGTGGCGATCCCAGGGAAGATGGCGCCCTGCCAGAGTTCCTTCCCGACTGCGCTCGCACTCCCTTCATGAATTGCCACGTTGTGCGGGATGCCCGCATCTTGATTGTCAAAGACGAGCTTAAACGTCTTGTTCGCCTCAACTTCAAGCAGCGTGAGGTCAAACTTCACACCAACCGAAACAATTGTGTACGTGCCGCCCGCGCCACCTGCAGTGTCTGTGGGCGCTGGCGTCGGCTCGCCACCCGATGGCGACGGGGATGGTGAAACGGCAAATGCATCCTTCCAACACGCGGGAACTGGCGTTGCATCGGCGGCCGGCTCATAGGCAGCGTCGCGCCAGCCGGCGACTTCAACCATTTCACCGGTTGCGGGATCTTGCACCTTAATCACGTCGTCTTTCGTGGCGCGCATCCAAGCGATTAGCTCTTCAATCTCTCGATAGTTCAACGGGCCACCATTGCTATCTGCCCAGACACCCATCAACGAGTTTGCGTCGCCACAGATGTAACGGCCGCCAACAGTCAGCACGTTATGAAGGTACGCAGGCGAGAGGTGCGCAAGGAGTTTCCCTTGATCGTTGAGCACTGGACCGATGCCACCCTGCCCCTGTTCCCCGTGGCAACGCGCGCAGTTCGCCTCGTAGAGGTTGTAGCCGCGCTTCACCGTGTCGAGATAGATCTCTTCGCGCGCCGCCTCCATGCGTGAGGAGCCCTCCACGCCTGGGAGGCCCTGGTCGTAGAAGGCGTAGACGAGCACGAAGAGGGTAACCACGGCAATGCCGAGGAGTGCGGTCATGCGCGCGGAACCGCTCTGGCTCACGATCTTCGCCACGCGCTCCGCGGTGAGACTGTGGGTTTGGATTGGAGCAGGGCTGGAGAGACGCGGCGTTGGCGGCGTCAGCTTCTCTGCTGGCGTTGGTAGGTTGCGCTGCTCGTCGTTCATTTAGATGCACCCCGTTGCGGCGCGTGGCGCCTCAATCCCAGGCTGGCCGAGCGCAATCGGCGGCGCGCCGAGTGTGATCTTCCCCGTGTCAAGTGTGAGGAGCCCATCGTCGTCCACCTGCAAGGCGAAACGATCCATGCCGCGCGCCGCAGGACCAATCCCATCCGCCTTCGTGCCGACCCGGTCGAAGCGGCTGCCGTGACATGCGCACTCCAGCCAGTACGTCTTGATGCAGGGGTTCGGCTTGCAGCCGAGGTGCGGGCAGCGCTGATAAAGGGCGCGGACATTCAGTGCCGTGCCGTCACCAGTGGAATCTTCGCCAACTGAAAACTCTGGTCGCGTTGGATCTACGAGCATGACAAAGGCGCGTGCCTCCTGGACATACACCGGATAGCCCTCACTGAATGGAAGTGCCGCGTTCTGGTTCTTCAGTGTGTCAAACGTCCCGACACTCACCTTCCCCCCGAAACCCCCTTCAAGATTCGGCCACAGGAACGAGAGGGTTCCTGCCGTCACTTCCAGGAGCCAGAGTCCAAAGCCGGCACCAATCGTGGTGCGCAGAAGGCGACGGCGCGAGATCCCTTTTACCTCTTCGTGGCGCAGCGCCTTGATGGTCTGGGAGGTGAGCGCCTTCGGCTTGTCTGCGGGTTCGACGCCGTAATGACTCACTGCACGCCTCCCATCACAAGCTGAAGAAGAAGCCGTTCACCCACGGCACAACGAACGAGTAGCCAGGACCGCGGAAGAAGATGCCAATGAAGGTGACAGCGAGGCCAAGTGCCCAGAGGATCGAGAAGAGTGAAACCTCAAGCTTCCGATCCGAAGGGCGGGTGCTGTGGATGTTGCGTCGATCCAGATACGGGATCAGCGCGCTGCCAACGAGCACGGCGGCTGGAGTCAGCGCACCAGCAACTGTTGGATGGAAATAGGCGAGCAACTCTTGGAGGCCGAGGAAGTACCACGGCGCCTTCGCCACCGCGGGCGTGACGTTTGGATTTGCAAGCTCTTCAAGTGGTGCATTAATGAAGAGGCCGAGGAGCAACAGGAAGATGCTCATTGCTACGGCGGCGAGGAATTCAATGGTGAGCAGGTGTGGCCAGGTCATCACCGTGTCGTCTGGCTCTTTCTGGACGCGGACCACCGCGTCCTGCTTCACCAGCGCGAGGAGTCGATACGGACGCGCCGCCATTGGCACGCGCTGCTTGTCAATCTCCGTTCGGCGCGAAGGATCGACTGGCGCGACTGGGGCTGGGCGCTGCTCGTCGCTCATCGTCGCCCCCCGCTCACAGTGGCCCGCTGATGCCGCCGTCCTTGCGGATCCGCCAGAAGTGGACCGCGAGGAAGACTGCCGCAAGGAGTGGGAAGACCATCACGTGCAGCACGTAGAAGCGCAGCAGCGTGTTCTGTCCAACCTCAAGTCCTCCAAGGAGGAGGAGCTTGGATGGTGTGTTGAGCAGCGGCGCGTATCCCGCCATGTTCGAGCCGATCGTGATCGCCCAGTAGGCGATCTGGTCCCACGGCAGCAGGTAGCCCGTAAAGCTGAGCATCAGCGTCAAGAAGAGGAGGACCACACCAACCACCCAGTTGAATTCGCGCGGTGGCTTGTAGGCACCGTGATAGAAGACGCGCATCATGTGAAGGAAGACAAAGAAGACCATCAAGTGCGCACCCCAGCGGTGGATGTTCCGCGTGATCTGTCCGAACGGCACCAGCGTCTGGATCTTCAAGATGTCTGAGTACGCCTGCGTTGCGGACGGTGCATAAAAGAACATCAGATAGACACCGGTCACAGTAAGCACGAGGAAGAGGAAGAAGCTGAGGCCGCCGAGGCAGAAGGTGTAGGCGAACTTCACGGCGTGCTGGCGCACGCGCACCGGGTGAAGGTGGAGGAAGACGTTGTTCATCACCGCATAGGCGCGGCTGCGCTCGTCGTTCGGGTAGGAGTTACGGAAGATGGAGCGCCATGCGGAGGACCTGCGAACCGCCTGATCGACCTTCGCGAGTAGGCTCACTGTGCTCCTCCTCCTGTGCCGGCGACGCCGGCGAGCTGACCGTCTCGGTAGGACTCCTTATAGAGGCGCCCATCCGAGCTGATCTCCTGCAGTTCGAACTTCTCCATCGTAATGGCGTCGAACGGACAGCGCTTGACGCAGAGGGCGCAGCGAATGCAGCGCTCCTCGTCCAGGATCATGGCTCCGCCGTTCTCCCAGCCGTACGCCTCGGAGAGCTCAGGGAGCGCCCCTTCGGACTTCAGCTGGTTGATGTCCACCATGTGGATCACCCCCTCGGGGCAGACGTCGGCACAGGCGCCGCAGAGGACGCAGCGCATTGGGTCGAACCAGATGTTGTAGTTGCACATCAGGCAGCGTGTGCTCTCGGCGATCGCCTGCTGCGCGCCGTAGCCGAGCTCAACCTGTGTGGTGAAGTTCACCGTGGCGTCGGCGGACGGGAGTCGCTCCGCAAGCGGAAGTACAGGAATGTGCTGACGCGGGATGCGGTCGTAGAACTCTGGCATGTCGTGGCGCCATGAGCTGGTGATGCGCACGTTCGCATCGATCTGAACTTGCACCGCGCCCGCAAGGTAGCGGTCAATGGCATACGCGCACTTCTTGGCGTGGCCCGCCGCCTCAATCATGGTTGCGGGACCGGTGACGAAGTCTCCGCACGCCCAGACGCCACGGATGTTGGTGGCGTACGTGGCTGGGTCCACCTTCACGCGACCGCGCGCAACCTCAAAGCTGCTCTGCACGGGGAGGAAGGTGAGGTCTGCCGCCTGCGACACGGCAGGGATGACGTTGTCCGCCTTCAAGATGTACTCAGAGCCCTCAATTGGGACGGGGCTGCGTCGACCAGATGCGTCCGGTTCGCCGAGTCGATTCTTGATCATGCGCACGCCGGTGATCTTGCCGTTCTCGCCGATCAGCTCCAGCGGTGAGACGAGGAAGGCCATGTCCACACCTTCACGTTCCGTTTCGCCGAGCTCTTCTTCATCAACAACAAGCTCAGAGCGCGTGCGGCGATAGGCGATGGTGACGTGTTCGGCGCCGTGACGAAGCGAGGTGCGCGCGCAGTCCATAGCGGTGTACCCACCACCAATGACCACCACGTCGCGACCTACGCTGAGCGGCTCGCCAAGGTTGGCGCTCTTCATAAAGTCAACGCCGTAGACGAGACCTTCAAGATCACTCCCTGGAATGTCGAGTGCAACCGGATCCATGGCCCCCGCGCAGATTGCGATCGCGTTGAAGTCCTTCTGCAACTGCTCAAAGGTGATGTCGCGCCCGATCTGCGTGTTGTAGACGAACTTCACGCCGAGCTTCTCAATAAGGCGGACGTCAGTCTCAATTGCTTCGCGTGGAAGTCGGAACGCTGGGACGCCAATCAGCATGGTGCCGCCGCCGTACGGCAGGCTGTCATAGACGGTGACCTGGTAGCCCTTGACGGCAAGTTCGCGCGCGACAGAGAGGCCTGCGGGTCCGGCACCGATCACCGCAACGCGCTCGGCGCGCGGCGTGATCTGCGGCGCAACGTCAGGGATCCCCGAGGCGGCGTGCCACTCAACGAGGAATCGCTTCATTGCGCGGATGGCGAGCGGGCGATCAATGTCGCCACGGCGGCAGGCGCGCTCGCACGGGGCGGAGCAGACGTAGGAGCACATCGCGGCGATCGGATTCGGCTCGCGGGAGAGGAGGTACCCCTCTTCGAACTTCCCTTCGGCGGCGAGGTTCAGGTAACCGCGGCAGTTGGTGCCAACGGGGCAGGCCTCTTGGCACTCAATGTTGCATTGAAGCCACGAAGCATCGACTGGTTGAACCAGAAAGTCCTGCGTCTCGAGGGTCACGATCAACCTTTCTTGCCGACGGTGGGACCGCGTTTCTCTGAGGAAATTCTAGCAGGGGCTCCTCGTGGACGCCTTCGACGGGAGGGAGTGGATCAGGCTCGTTGCGCCTCGATCTCCGCGAGCACTTCCGCCGCATGACCGGTCGGCGTGACGCTCCCCCAGACCCGTGCCACCCTCCCCTGAGGATTGATCAGGAAGGTGACGCGAAACGTCCCTGTAAAGGTGCGATCCCCCACCGTGCGCTCCCCCCAAACCCCGTACGCCTCGGCCACTTCGTGGCCCACGTCGGCAAGGATGGGAAAGTTGAGTTGGAACTTGTCGCGGAAGGCGGCCTTGCTCGCCTCATCATCCGGGCTCACCCCCCAGACGATCGCGCCAGCCTCCTTCAGTGCGCGCTCCGCATCTCGGAACTCACAGGCTTCAATCGTGCATCCAGGGGTGTCGTCTTTTGGATAGAAGTAGAGGGCGAGCCAGCTGCCAGCGGCGGCGCTGAGTGTGCGCTCAACGCCGTCGGCATCACGCAGTGCAAAGGGCGGCGCTACGTCTCCCGCAACCGGCCGCGCATCAAGTGGACTCATACGCCGAGTGTAAGGCGTTCGATCACCGCACGCGCAACGCTCACCAGGAGACCCCCCGCGCTCAACAGAACGATCAGCAGATCCGCACGACCGAACGTGGAGGGTCGTGATGCGCTCGCAGGGCGGGCTCGCGACGGGAGGCGTACACCGCGCACCTCAAGTGCGATCGCCAGCCGAGGGACTGCGCGAATCGCCGCATCAAAGAGATCGGCGAGCAAAAGTGGGTCGCTTCCGCGGTGTGAGAGGCGTCGAATCGCTCGCCGCTCCCTCGCCTCGCGCATCAGCGTCGGAAGTGTGGCCGCACTTGCAAGAAGGGTGAGTGTGGGGGCGAACGGCGCGCGCAGGTGTTGCAGGGCGCCATCGGCGAGTCGCAGTGGTTCAAAGGGGCGGAGAAGTACGAGGCTCCCCGCCGCAAACGCAACAAGCCGAAGACCCGCGCCGAAGGCCGCCTCTGGGCTTGCGCCGCCGATCAGGTTTGCGATCACCATCCCAGCGATCGCTGGCGCGAGCGCAAGCGCGAGTCGTAGCGTCGCAAGAAACTGCACGCCCGAGCTCCAAGCAACGATCAGCGCAGGGAGTGCGATCGCCCCTTGCGCAACCGCCGTGGCTGGACTGATCACCGAGAGCGCAAACCAGAAGAGTGCAAGGCCGAAGCGCGTCAACGGATTTGAGACACCAATCAGCCGCTTCACCGGCGCTGGGCTGAGCAGTTCGCTCGCGAGTTGCACGCCTCGGCCAATCACCGACGGCTCGCCACCGCCCACTGCGCCAGTTGTCCCCGTTGGGTGGTGGACGGTGCGGAGCAGATCTGGCGGCACCGACCGTGCGGCTCGCTCGTCATGCGTTGCAACAAGGAGTGAGCAACCGGCGCGCGCCTGATCAACCAACAGAGTCATCACGCGTGCGGCCGACGCATCGTCCAAGCCGAGCGTCGGCTCATCAACGAGCAAGGCGGTTGGATTTTGTGATGCCGTGAGCACGAGCGCGAGTCGGCGACGCTCACCATCGGAGCAGCGAGACGCGGGACGACTCATCAGATCTGCAACGCCAAGTTCCCTAGCGAGCGCTTCGGCGCGCGCCACGTCCCCAGGCGCAAGCATCTGCGCGATCGATCGCGCGCCGAGGAGAAGACCCGGGTCTTGTGGCACATAGCGAACCACGTGGCGGCCAACGTGTCGTTCACCGCCATCAAGTGGGATGAGCCCTGCGGCGAGCGCGAGGAGTGTTGACTTGCCGCTCCCTGTTTCGCCGTGCAGCAGCGTCAACTCCCCCGCATGCATCGTGATGCTCACAGGGGGCACGTTCGGCCGATCCGCACTTGATGCAGCGAAGAGTTGCAGGACCACGTCACTGTTCGCCGAACCTGACTCGACTGGCGTGGACGGCTCGCTGAGTAATCCGACGCGAGGCGCTGCGGGGCGCGGAACTACACGCCCCTCTCCAAGGTGAATCGTGTGGGCGGCAAAAGAGAGCGGCTCTAGCTCGTGGGTAACGAGCACGCACGTCGCCTGGAGCGTTTCGATTTGTGTTGCAAGTGCTGATGCTCGCGTCATATCAAGACCGGCGAGTGGTTCGTCGGCAATCAGGAGCGCGGGGTCAGTCACCAACGCTGTCGCCGCCGCCGCGAGCGCTCGCTCCCCTCCACTCAAGCGATCCACATCACTCTCGCCCGCGCGCTCGGGGAGTCCAGCGGTGGTGATTGCGGCTCGCACCTTCGCATGAATCAACGCTGCGGGAACTCCGCGACTCTCCAGCGCGAGCGCCACGTCATCTGCGAGTCGAGGGAGCGCATGGCGCGGCGCCGGCCCCGCCAGGATCACACCGATCTGCTCAAGGAGCGTTGCGGGTGGGCCCGGTTCACGCGCTACAGCCGCTGCAACAAGGTCAACCCCGCCCACGCGAAGCGTCCCCTGCAGTTCGCCAGGTACGAGTGTGCCAAGAAGTCCGGCGCATGCTGCGGCGAGCGTGCTCTTTCCGGCTCCAGATGCGCCGCTAATCAGCAGCGTTTCGCCGCCTCGGACGTGCAGGCTGTATCCGCGTAGATCGAGCGTCGGCGCGGCGGCACCCGCTGGTCGCCAGACCAGATTGGCAATCTCAATCTCAGGCAGCGACTCAGGCACCAATCGCGTCAAGTGCGCCGCTGCGTCGC
>Ga0208364_1000125_pt1 | contig 18268 bp, 25 predicted proteins | sample LakMenEpi08Jun12_FD_150680 | JGI IMG/M metagenome (GOLD analysis project Ga0208364, IMG submission 150680) | Freshwater microbial communities from Lake Mendota, WI - 08JUN2012 deep hole epilimnion (SPAdes) | ecosystem: Environmental > Aquatic > Freshwater > Lake > Epilimnion/Euphotic zone ...
ACAACACTTGCTTATACAACTGCTCATACTTGCCAATCGACAGTCTTGATTCGTTTGCAGAACTTTTTGTCGTTCTCATGAATGGCACTGGTGTTGGATATTCAGTTGAACATCAATATACCGACAAGCTTCCACAAGTTGCTAACAAGATTGAAAAGTCTTTCAACATAACTTATGTTGTTGAGGACTCCAAGGAAGGTTGGGGCAACGCAATCAAGTTCATTATGGATCACCTCTATGCGGGTCGTCACGTTAAATGGGATCTAAGCAAGATTCGTCCTGCTGGAGCAAGACTTAAGACTTTTGGTGGTCGTGCTAGTGGGCCTGCTCCTCTAGACAATCTATTCAAGTTTGTCGTAAAGATTTTCTACAACGCACAAGGACGCAGACTGACTGCTCTTGAATGTCACGATGTTTGCTGTGCTATTGCCAATGCAGTTATTGTTGGTGGCGTTCGTCGTTCTGCCATGATCTCTTTGAGCGATCTTGCTGATCGTGAGATGGCACTATGTAAAAGCGGTGCATGGTGGGAACAGGCTGGCTTCCGTTCATACGCCAACAACTCTGCTGTGTATCGTGGTCGTCCTCCAATGGGTCAGTTCCTTGAAGAGTGGACCTCACTATACAACAGCCACAGCGGTGAGCGTGGAATGATCAACCGTAAGGCACTACAGGAACAGGCTGCAAAGTCTGGCCGTGATCCAGACTGCGAGTATGGTACCAATCCGTGTTCAGAGATCATTCTCAAGCCATTTGAATTCTGCAATCTTTCTACAGTCGTAGTTCGTCAAGACGATACTGCTGCAACACTAAAGAAGAAGATTGAGATCGCTACAATAATTGGTACAGTTCAATCTACCTTTACCAATTTCCCTTATCTTCGTCCAGAGTGGAAGAAGAACTGTGAAGAGGAAAGACTACTTGGCGTATCCATGACAGGTATTTTTGACAACAAGCTTACCAGTGGTTTGGAAGGCAAGCCAAAGCTTATTCGTCTTCTTGAGACTCTTCGTGATCATGCGACTGCGACCAATCTCAAGTGGGCAGAAAAGTTGGGAATCAATCCTAGCAAGTCAGTTACTTGCGTGAAGCCTGAAGGCACTACATCGTGTTTGGTAGATTCTGCATCAGGTCTGCATCCTCGTTATGCGGATTATTATTACCGCAGAATTCGTCTGGACAAGAAAGATCCTCTGTACAATTTGATGAAGGATCAAGGAGTCCCGTGTGAGGATGATGTCATCAACCCAACTTCTACTGCCGTCTTCACGTTTGCTATGAAGGCTCCGAAGGGAACCATGACCACTGAGGAACTTCGCGCACTGGATCATCTTGATCTGTGGAAAACTTATCAAGAGCACTTCTGCCATCATAAGCCATCAATTACCGTCAACTACAAGGATTCTGAATTCCTTGAAGTCGGCAACTGGCTATGGGAAAACTTTGATGTTGCAACAGGCATCTCATTCCTTCCCGGTGGTGATAGTCACACCTATGCTCAGGCACCTTTTGAACAGATTGATTCTGCAACCTATGCGGCACATCCCAAGGTTAAAGTTAACTTTAAGGACTTGTCTAAATACGAGGCAGAAGACAATACTGAATCCGCAAAGGAATATGCATGTAGTGCAGGCGGATGTCAGATAGTCTGATTCACTTTCCTCTGTAGCTCAGCTGGTAGAGCAGAGAGCTGTTAACTCTCGGGTCACTGGTTCAAATCCAGTCGGAGGAGCATAAAATAACCCCTAGGAGCAATCCTGGGGGTTTATAAATATTGGTATGCTCAGATTTAAACAATATTTAATTCTAGAAAACGATGCTAAAACAGGTTCCTTTAACATAGGCCAATGGTCTAAAAATTATAAAGATGAGGTTGATAAAATTTATAAAGAATTATATCAAAAACATAAAAATGACATCGATCCACATATTTTAAGTACCTCTTTTGGGGGAAACATGGAAGAATATATACGAACTAAATTTATGAATCCAGAAGAAAGGGAAATGGCTACACGGGCATCAAGTTATTACTATAGTCCATTGGATATAGATGACCCGAAATATAATGATAGTCTTGTTAAACTAAGAAAGGATCCGGCTCCTCCAGATACTTTTAACAGACAATTATATACATCCCGAGAACCTGTTGATGTAATATTCGGTAAAACTCCAAATGAAAAACCTGTAATAGATTATACAAAACCTGTATTGGATCAAGATTTGTCTACGACATATCCTGCGCCCGGTGAAATAAATCCAAGTACATCATCAATACAACAAAAAAATCTAAAAGGTGATCCAAATATAATAACAAACCCACCACAATCGGATGCATCTAGATGGCAGGCACGTCTAAGTATAGGCAAAGGCGTTGGAAAAGCTGTTCTAAAAGCTCTACCAGTCATCGGAACCGCAGCTTCTGTAGCAGCCATGACACAAAGAGCCCAAGCAGGAGATTATGTGGGAGCTGGATTGGAGGCAGCATCTGAACTAGCAGATTATATTCCGGGTGTTGGTACAGCTGCTTCTATGGGAATTCAAACATATCTTGCTGATAGAGATACACCAGAAGAAGAAAAGAAAAAACAAAAAAGTACTATGGCAAGACAAAATCTTAGAAGTCTTGGTCAGGGTATTCAATAATAAAATAAAAAATTTCACCCCATAAAAGTGGAATTTTTACATAAATATTTTAGGCAGAGGTGGTGGGTATTCCACGCAGTCCTTTTGGAATGGTCGAAGTATATTTCATCAGACTGCTAAGGAACCACCACTTCTGACCAAGGTATAGATATATATGTTCCATATGTTAATCGGTATTGACTACTCTATAACCTGCCCCTGCATTTGTCTTTATGATGAACGTAGAGAATTTAAATTTGAAAATTGTTTTTTTTATTATCTAACAAACACTAAAAAATTTGCAGATAAAATTTTACCAAATATTACTGGTGAAAGTTTTCAAGAATATATTCAAGACGTTGACAGGTTTGATACGATATCTGATTGGGCTATGAATCTTTGCATAGGTTCATCTGAGGTTGCCATAGAGGGCTATTCATTTGGCTCCAAAGGCCGAGTATTCAACTTGGCGGAGAATATGGGTATCCTAAAGCACAAGCTCTATAAAGCCGCTATACCTCTCACAATCATAGAACCATCTAAAGCCAAGAAAATTGCAACAGGAAAAGGAAATGCAGATAAACAAGCAATGTTTGAAGCATTTACTGCTGAAACTGGTATAAATTTAATGCATAAATTTGGACAGGAAAAATTAACAAATCCTGTTACCGATATTGTTGACAGTTATTTTATTCTGAAATCTCTGATTCAATTAAAAGATTGTCAGAAAAATTAACCACTTTAAATTCATATAGTGGTTCTAATTCTGGACTTGGGTTCAGAGTAATTAATTTATATTCTTCGTTTTCTACAATCCAACAATTACCAGAAAAATTAAAAGATTCAACAATAGGAATTATTGAAATATCAGAAGTTTGGACTAAAACCCTAGAATCTTCTGTGTCAATCAAATGTCCAAGAAGTTCATTTTCATAAAGAAAATTATACACATTTGAATTTTCCATTACAATTTTTTGAACAGTATATTTCATATTATTGTTTAACCCAATCACCACTATTATTTCGTCTATAAATTTGACCATTCCCATCAATAAAGATATCGCCTGATTTTGCATCTTTTATTCCGCGAGGATGTTCTGGATTTGGATAAACCCACGTATTATCGCATCCTGATGGGCATTCTGCTATATATTTTTCGTATGCTTTCTGAGCTTTCCACCATTTTTCCATTCTTTTGGCAAAGTCAGCATCCGATTCATTCTCGTATGGGTGTTCACCTTTTGTTGGTTTTTTTGGTGCTTTAACTTTAGGTGATCTGCTTCTAACTGGAGGTGTTCGTGGGTTGTCTCCCATATTCAAATAAGCATCAGAATCACCAGCTTCTTCAGGTCTTTCAAGTCTAGTAGGTTCTAATCTTTCATTTAAAGATTGCTTAAGGAAATTTATTTTGTTTTGAAGCTGTTCGCACAGATTTTTATAGTAGTTTGTCAAATAATCCATGAAATTATTTATATTAAAAAAAAAATGAACTCCCCAAAAGAGGAGTTCAAACTTTATTTAAAAATTATAAAATTTTTATCTTACAAAACGTCCAGCATTAAAACTTCTACTTTGTTCTACTTGATCTCGTTTATGCATAGGAGTAGCTTTTTTAACTCGGTCCATTACTTCATTCCAAGCACCCCCACAAACTTTTGTTGGAGTCAATGTAGTATCAATTGCAATAGAATTGGACTGATCGCTCCAATTTTTGGTAATCTTTTTTTTCTTGCAGCTTGGACATGGTTCTTTTATTGGATTATCTCTTTCGGCTATTTTTAGAAATGTTTCAAAAGAATGATCACAACTTTCGCATTTAAATGAATAATTAGGCATTTTTATCTTTCTTAAAAGTAATTAGCATGTGATCAAAAAGAAATCCATATGAAGGTTCTTTTGCTTTATTTTTTATTGGCATCTTGGCCTCTTTGGGTGTCCTGTTGCCCTTTGCCAAATTACATTTTTTACATGCAGTTATCATATTTGTCCATGTTGATCCACCACCCTTGCATCTGGGGACAATATGGTCAATGGTTGCAGTTTTATCGCAAAGATCTAAACCACAGTATTGGCAAACATATTGGTCTCTATGAAATACATTTCTTCTGGAAGCCGGAACTTTTTTATACGGAAGTTTTACGTAATACTTTAAAATTAAAATTTTGGGAATCTTAATAATTTTAGAGACAGAGATAACTTCGTAGTATTCCCCCGTCGAGTCATCAGCCCACACCTTATCTTTTGTAAGCAATTTAAAAGCTTTTGAAATCGTAATGATATTCAGGGGCGTATTGTCTTGATTCAACAGGAGTACCTGTTTCTTCATACTTCTTAAGTATTTATGTAAATCTAAATATTTTACAGCCATGGATAACAACAATAATAAACAACTTTTTTGGCAAGTCAAGGATTTCTTGGGAAAAAAACAAGAACCAAAGGTAAATTCAAAACCTTCAAACCTTATTAATACGGTAAAAGATGTAATGGCATTTGGTGCAAATGCAAATCGCCCAAATATTCATGAAGCAAGAAATGGCATAGTGAACAGTTCACAGAACACAAAACATGCAGTTTCAAATGTTTTGAATTCACATGATCAAAAAATGCAAGCTGAAAAACCATCATGCAAAGCATATACTAATAATATCACTAGTAACTTGTTCAATCTAAACAAAAAATGAAACAAAAGAATCCCATTCTTTATAGTTTGCTTGAATACAGATATTTCATGCAAAATGAATTTGATTTATTATTTGAAGATAAAAAATGGTGGGAAAAAGCATGGGATGCAGTAAAGGATTATGCATCACAAGTTGGTGAAGGTGGTGCTGAAGTTATAGACATGGCCAAAGAGGCTGGCGAAGGTATTGCAGCAAATCCAACAGAATTTGCAAAAAATTATTTTAAAGATTTATTTACAGACCCAGAAACATTCCATTCTGGTGCAGCTTTGGCTAGCACTGTTCCCGGATATGGTGATGCGGCATCTTTATTGGATGCAGCTTTATATGCTGCACAAGGAGATGCTGATGGAGCCAAATTAGCATTACTAGCATCCATACCCTTTGTAGGTACTGTTGCAGATGCTAAGCGAGTTGAAGGTGCCTTAGCAAGATTAGAGAAAATTGGAATTACTAAAGTTGATGATGCTGCTCGTGCTACAAAAGAATTAGATGGTACAGAATCTGTTGTTGGTAAAATTAGTAGAGAAGAGTCCCCTGCATTGAGAGCAACGGGAACCGAAGGAGCTGCTGTGCCAGTTCCTGCACCCAAAACACCACAACCTGGACCAAGACCACCGCAGCCAGATGTAGAACCTCCCGCACCACTTCCATTTCCAAAAGAACCAGATGTTCCGGGTCCAAAACCAAACGTAGATCCTGGTGATCCTATTCCTATTCGTCCACCGGAGCCAGAACCTCCGGCACCACTTCCATTTCAACCACCACCAGTTCCGCGTACACCTCCAAAGTTACCAGATTTGGAACCACCTGCAACTCCACCAGTTACACCACCTGTAACTCCACCAGTTGCACCACCTGTAAATCCACCAAAATTACCATTTAGACCACCAGTGGCACCACCAGTTGCACCACCTGTAACTCCACCAGTTGCACCACCAGTTGCACCACCAGTTGCACCACCAGTTGCACCACCAGTTGCACCACCTGTAACTCCACCTGTAACTCCACCAGTTGCACCACCTGTAACTCCACCAGTTGCACCACCTGTAACTCCACCTGTAACTCCACCTGTAACTCCACCTGTAACTCCACCAGTTGCACCACCTCTACCTCTACCTGTACCTCAACCATCACCAGCACCATCATCTCCACCACCACCTCCTCCCCCCTCTTCCTCAAGTCCAAAAAGTGGAACATCATTAGAAAATGAAATTCCTAAATTCCCAGGAGCTGGATTGGCTGGAGATTTGACTGGCAAAGATATTGGGTTACAACTAGCTAGAATTTTAGGAAAATATTCTGGAACTTCCAGAATTAGATGATATAATATAAAACTGTGTTTATTCAAAAATCATTTATACATTTATCAAATAACATTCCTCCTGTATTATTAAAAGAAGTACAAAAAGATGGAAAACGTTTTTATTCTACCCCAGAAGGGGAATTTCCAAGTGTAACAACTGTTGTTGGTTTTCAAAAACAACAATTTTTTGCTGAATGGCGTAGAAAAAACCCAGATGAAAGCAAAAGAGTTACTGGCCGAGGAACAGAATTTCATAGTTTAATAGAAAAATATATTAAGAATGAGCCTTTAGATTTGGATTCAGAAAATTCAAATGTAAAGGCTTTGTTTCTTTTATTAAAACCTGAATTAGATAAAATCGATAATGTAACAGCATTAGAAACTCCATTATGGTCTAAAATCTTGGGTCTTGCTGGAAGAACAGATTGTATTGCTGAATACGACGGCAAGTTATCAATTATTGACTTTAAAGCCAGTACTAAAGAAAAAAGAAAACAAGACATTGAAAACTATTTTACACAAGCAACTGCATATGCCTTAATGTATCAAGAAAGAACAGGAATTGTTATAGATAACTTTGCAATAATGGTTGCATGTGAAGATGGTTTAAGACAAGTCTTTCAAGACAAACCAGTAAAATATGTTAAAAAATTAAAAGAGGCAATTGTAACTTATGGAAATAAAAATCTTAAAAACTCTTGAAGAACAAGTAAATAGAATAAATTCACCTCTCTGGACAAAGATGAATGATAACTCTAAATCAAAATTGTTTAGAGAAATGTTTATCAGAGACAATGGTGGTATGTTTGAAAAACATGGAAGATACTGGAAATGGATTAGTCCAACTAGAGTCAATAATGGATACTGGCTGAAAAAAGTAGATACTGGTGAAAAAGTATTTTTTGAAAATATGGCAAAATTTGGTGAACAACATGGCTTAAGTTCTGTAAAAATATGTGAGCTTTTAAATGGTAAAAGAAAAACATATAAAGGTTTTACAGCATCTGAATTAAGAGAAGTTGGTAAAGATACTGGACCAAGAATTAAAGAAAAGGCTCCACCACCACAAAAGGTTAAAATTTTTAATGGTGCAACTTTTCAAAATATGAATACGAAAGAAGTTTTTTATATTGAAAACATAGCAGAATATGCTCGTATCAATAATTTAAATAAATCAAATCTTTATAAAGTTTCAACAGGTAAAATTAAAAGTTATAAAGGGTTAAAACTTTTTAATCCCCTAGACCCTTAATATTATCATAAATAATTTAAATGAACTTCAAGGATCTTTTATTAAATTTAACTGAAGATAGCCGAACTAAGGCTGATTCTTTCCGCACGACTGGTGAAGCCATGAGTAAAGAAAGGGCAGTATCTGGTGCTGCAGACCAAAAAGCAAAGGATGCTGCAAGAAAACGTGCAGAACGTGCACGACAAGTCCCTAGAAGTCAAAAATCTAAAGAAGAACTTTTAAAAGAAATTATTACAGTCAAAACTCCATCTGGTAGTGTTCAATTAATTTTTAAAGATTCTTTTAGTAAATCAAAACACCAAAAAATTAATAGATCTGACAGCCTTTCATTTGAAGAAGCAAAAACAGTAACAAAAGATCCAAAGTTTGAACAAACTGGAGCATCTAAACTTTTGTTTGGTGATATTAAAAAGTCTGTTGATAAAGAAGCTTCAAACACTAGAAAAGAAAAAGAATCAGAATCTAAAAAAAGTCTTGAAAAAAATAAATCTGAAAAATCAACTAGTGGTAAAGATGAAGAGGCTGAAGAAAAAGATCAAGATCTAAAAACCGCCCAAGTACAACCACAAAAACAAGCAAGCAAGCTATCCAAAAAAGAAGTATTTGAACTTATGCAACAAATGAACGGTGAGCAATTGGCTCAAGTTCCTTTTGAAGTAAGACAACAATACTTCATGCAAACAAGAAATCCCACATCAAATAATGCATTTGACTCGTTAACCTTTGAAAAGCTGTCAACAATGTTTGGAATAAATACATTGACGGCAACCCCATACAATCAACAAGTCATTAATGCATTAGTATTCTTGGCAAAAGTAAAAGCAGGTGCAACCGAACAGGAATTAGAATCCTATTCTGCGCTTTCACCGTCAGCTTTTGATTTTACCAAAATTGCATTCGCTCAAGCTAAAAAAATTCTTTCCCAATTGGGTGAGCAATGCATACAGACTTTAGTTTCAAACGTAGAAACAGGATCAAATCCTGTTGCCTCTGAGGGTGGTGTGGATATGGAATGCGGAGATTATAAATTTAAAATCTCTGCTGGCGGTGAGTTCTTGCTCACAACTGATAAATTTGATCAAAAATCTAAAACATTCAGAGGACTACTTGCTGCTTCAATAGCGCAAGCAGTATCTGATCCAAATATACAAAAAGATAAAAAATTTCAAGAATTTTCAAAAAGTTTGCAGGGTGTTGGTTCACAATATGCAAATATGCTATTGACTAAAGATAAATTTGAAGAAATAAATAAAAATCCAGAATTGCTACAAATTCTAAAAAGCAGTCCAATGGTAGATTCTACTGGAAAAAACCTTGGAATGGTTGTTGATGAAAAGGGCAATTTAAATAAGTTTGCGTCTTTTGAAAATTATAAAGAAGCAATTGGTAAAAAAACTACGGGATTATTTAAAAATAATCTTAAAGATAAATCACAATTTGTAGATTCTTTTGTTCAAAATATTTTAAAGATGTATTATCGCGGAGATATGATCAAAGATCCAAAAACCGCACCAACTCATTTAATAACTCAAAATGGTATTTTTCCAATGAGTGATGACTTTTTTGCGGAGGTTGGTAAAACATCTGTAATTTCTGTAAAACCAACAAAACAATCAATAAGTACAGATAATATATCTAAAGATAAAAAATATTCTGATGTTTTGAACCGTTATTCAACTGTAGTAGAAGCAAAAGAGCAAAAGGTAACTTCTATTGAAGATTATTTTGTTCCCCGCTCAGCAATAAATCCAGTTGAATTGGCTTTAACCCAAGCATCACAAAACATGGATTTTGATATCAATGTAAGTTTGGTTCCAGGATTTTCTCCCAAAGATATGAACACGGTACAATACAATTATGTAAAGATTGGGAAAAAAGTTGTAAAGATTCCTGTCGAAAAAACAGAATTTATAGGTTTGGAATTTCAGGAAAACGTAGCGTTGTTGGCCAATGATATTTTGATTGAAGCTCTTACGAATAACTTTGTTTTATCTAAATTGATAGCTTCTAATTTAATTACTGATAACGAAGCCAACTCAATAACAAATCCAGATGTATTAAATGAAAGTGCAGACACAATTAAAGTTGTATACGCTAATTTGTTAGAAAGAGCTCAAGATAATCCAAAATTACTTTTATATGTTTTGAATGCATATAATTCAAATTTATATGAAAAGTATGTGAGGGATTATAAAATGGAATACCGCAATTACCACGGTAAACCAAAACAGAAAAAAGAACGAGCAGAAAGAACATCCGCGAGAGAAAAACTGATTCGTAAAGGCCGAGTCAAAAAAGGATCTGATATGGATGTAGACCATAAAAATCCTTTGAGAAATGGTGGTTCAAACAAGCTAAATAATTTACGCCTAAGACACAAATCAAAGAATAGATCTGATAATGGACACAAAAAAGGTGAAAAACAGGACAAGGATTGGAAATGAAGAATAATATTATTCAGCCTATTTTAGAAAAAGTTTTTGCTAAGTCAGGACTTGGCAAATGGTTTAATAAAGAAAGTGCTGGTGGTGGTCCTGGTTGGGATAGATATAACACAAAGGGCCAAAAAATAGGCAAGTGTGGTGATGCCGAAGAAGGTGAATCGTATTCGGCGTGTCTTAGTAAACAAAAAGCAAAATTATTGGGTAAAGAAAAGATTGGTTCTTTTGTAAGAAGAAAACGTTCAGCTCAAAAGAAAGCAGGACGTGGACAAAAAGGATCAGTCAAAGGAAAAGGTAAAAAACCTGTATTTGTTAAAACTGGTGTTACTGAAGTAAAAGAAAGTTTTGACATTTTTATTGTTGAAAATTCAAATAATGTTTTTGACATGAATTTTTCACCAATATCAGCGAAGGAACTTCTACCTTGTGATTTAATAATCAATGAAAGCGGTCAGCTATTTGATGTAGATTACATCATAGAAAATGAAAATGTAATTGTCGTAGGCATGAGTGATGAGAATGGACAGGAAATTGAAGAAAACTTTAATCCTGAAACCATAATGGGATTCATTGATAATATTGAAGAACAATCATTCAATGAGTTTGGCGAAAAGATTGAAATTCATGAAAATGAAAAAGCCAAAATCAAACTTAATAAGATCATGAAAGGCGATGTCAAAAAATACAAAGTCTATGTTAGAAATGATAAAGGGAATGTTGTCAAAGTAAATTTTGGCGACCCCAACATGGAAATTAAAAGAGATAATCCTGCTCGCCGTAAAAACTTTAGAGCTAGACACAACTGTGACAATCCAGGACCTCGTTGGAAAGCTCGTTATTGGGCATGCAAAACTTGGAGCGCAAAACCAGTCAGTGACATGTTAAAAGAAGAAGTTTTGTGTTTAGATGAAGAAAAGAAAAATAAAGCCAAAAATCCAAAGAAATGGTCTTCTTGCATAGCACAAGCTAAGAAAAAATTTGATGTTTATCCTTCGGCATACGCAAACGCTTGGGCCTCTAAATGCTATAAAAGCAAAGGTGGAAAGTGGAAGGCTGTATCCGAAAGCATTGCCGACAAAATCGTCAAAGATATCAACACAAAAGAATATAATCCAAACCTTTATGGTTTAATTCAAAAAAATCACTAAATATAATAGATCATGAAATTCAAAGAACTTTTAAAAATTACTGGACCCATCTACGAAAATTCTGGTGAACAAACCATGGGTGGTGGATTGTTTATTGGTGACCCATCAGCACCTAAACTTCCTAGTACTTTGACCGACAAAGGTACTTTCAACCTTAAGTTACCCAGATCACTAGATGCAATTAATGCACTATTGTATCAAATGGGTCAAAAAGACTATGTTGATCCAGATGCAATCTTAAATGTTGTAAAACAAAAACTTAATCACTTTGGATTTGATTTTGAAATGAAGAATGCATTACCAGATGGTGAAACAAGAATTAAATTGTACCAATATGGTAGCCCATACATTGGCGTATACGGTATGACCCCATACCAAAACGTTGATGAAGTTGGTTTTTCTCAAGACGGAATTACTGAAAAACTTGGTCACGGTCTAGACTTGGTTGTAAATATAGTAAAGCAACCAAATTATTTGCGTAAAGTAAAAATGGTGATTATTCCTGATAATGTTGAAAGTTCAGACTGTGGTTGTGTCCACTAATAAAAATAAATCAAAACTTAATACTTTACTAACAGAAGAAATTTTTAATCAATTCTGTCAAGAAAATTATTTTAATCCAGAATGCTCAGGTAAAAATGAGTTTTCTGATGATTTAAAACGTATCAAATACGTTAAAAGACTTATACAAAAAATTCATAAGCATAAAACTCTTAAATCAATAAGAGAACGTTTAATACTTAATCATATAATAATTTTAAAAAATGTATTTGGTGAGGAAAATTGTGCTAGAATATTATTTTTTAAATTAGAACCAAGATTGCACTCATATTTAAAATCATTTTTGGTATATCTTGAGTTTAATATCTCTACGATACCAGAAACCCAATATAAGATTTTAAATACTGATCCACGAGTAGACCGAAAGTTAAATAACCCATCTGCCTAAATATTTTTAATGGGTCGTCTACAATACATACCTTCATTTTATTTTTACAAATTTGCAGATGCAGTATCTGGGCCTTATACATCACTGCAGGCATTTCGTTCCAATTTAATTGATTCTGATGGGAATATAACTGGAAATGAATCCAGTATAGATTCCTTTGAATATTTTGTAATTAAACTTAAAAAAATATTTGACCAATTACCACCAGGTTTAACACGATATAAACTTAGCAATCTAATTGGTACAATGCAGATTTTTTCTGAATCTGCTCAAGAATTTGGAATCAGCTCTGATCAATTCAATATGCTGGTTGAAGCAGAGATAACATCAAGAACAAATGGTGAAATAAGTTACATTGAATTATTAGAGGATATGGGAACTGCTGTGGCTGGTGGTGCGGGCGAGCCCGGAGGCTTAGGAGTTCCAGCAGACGCACCACAAGCAAATAAAGGCGGTGTTTCTGGTTATGATCCTAGAATGGGTGGTGTATTAACACGCAATAAACCAAACAATATGATTGGTGCTGTTGAAATATTTAATGTATCACCAGAAGAATTTAATTTGTTTAAAATGACCAAATATTATCCAAAAACAAAAACTGGAAACTATTTAAGAAGATTTGGTCACAGAAACGCAGGTTCCAAAATAGCTGTAAGAAATGAAGATGGTGGTGAAGTATTTTGGCTACCAGCAGCAAATAAAAAATCATTTATTGAAGAATATGGTTTAGAGGGATTGGATATTTTATTTGAAGAAAATATTGGAAAAACTAATTTAAAAAAATCTGGTGAAAGTCAATATAGAGGAATTGCTCATTTTTTGGACAATCATATAAATGTGGGACATGCTCCAGGTAAATCTGATTCTATTTCAATCAAACAAAATTCAACTGGAATTGTGACCGATACAAATATAAATGATTTTCGTAAAACAATGGCTGATATGTTAATTGGTCATCATGAGAAAACTCATGATATAGATACATTTCAAATAACAACTCCCAGAGGTATTGTTGATGTGAATGCACCACATGTATCTTCAAAAAATCCAAATGATTTGACTATAACGGATTCTATAACTAAAAAAGAAATAAATGTGGATATGAAGGGTGGACGTGGGAGATGGCAATTTCAAGATGAGATAGACACTCCGAGTAAAGCAGGAAGAGTACCATCAAAAGAATTTAAAAAAATTGTAAAAGGATCGCCCTCTTTTGTTGCATTTCACGATCAATCTGGTAACATTGAGCACATAGACACATCAGATTTAGCTAATACCAGAAAAATGTTATCTTCTTTTTATTATAAACGAGGAAGTTCAAAAAGACCCGGAAAATTTATTTTACCGGGTGAAGTGAATGTTTCTTTATCTGATACTGGCAAGAAAAAAGCTGCCAAAAGAAATGTTACACGGGGTGGAAGCATGGTCCCCAAAAGTGCACAACAAGAATTTCCAAAAACTATGGGAAATATCTTAGGTACACAATTTGGAAAGAATGATATGTATACCAGTATGCTAAGAAAAAAAGCCCTTTAAGGGCTTTTAGTCTTGAATAAAGTTCTTACAACACTTCGGTTTAATGCAGCCAGAGTTTGCTCTGGCTTCATTAATTATCTTGGTATGGGCATCTTCCCAACCAGCAAGCCATTCCTGCCAATAAACTGAATTAGATTCAAAAATATTGGAAGCCTTATCACCACCATTCATTCTGGTATCATAGCCTTTTTTATATGCTGAACCGGGAATATAATCTGTCATGGCTTTTCCTTTGGATCAATTGGAACTATTACAATTTGGTTAAGAAGCTTGTCAAGAGCCTTAACGTGAGCACGTTGCTCAGTAATGTTTAGATAACCACGAATCTCAATAAGCTTCTCGTAATCTTCACGAGAGAAAGTAGTCGTGGTCTTGGCAGGCTGTTGCTTCTTCATAGGACGACGATTGTTCATGGGATTCTTGGATTTGGCATTATTATTCTTGCCCCATTCCTTCATGATGTCATCGATGTTTAGGTACTCTTTCATGCTCTCAGTGAAGTCTTGCCCACTGTTGATGTCATTCCACATCTTGCGGAACTCTGGGCCCATGTTACCGTAGAAGAAGAACCCATTAGGGTTGTTGTTTGGGTTATTGGCGTCATCATCGTCGCCATTCTGCCAGTTCTTGAAATCATTATAATCAGAATTATTCATATCTTTCCTCAGTTAGTGTCAAAAATTTGTTCGTAAACCAACTTGCCCCGATTGTCTGTAACAGAGACATATCGAACGTGACGGCTCATTGCATCACTGATATTTAGGGGATCCTTTGGACCAAATGCCATGTGCTTAATCCAAGCAGAGCATCCACCAAGGGAAATACGAACTTCGGCACCAGTTGCATCAGTACCATAAAAATCAAATGCAGCCTTCTCACCATCATAGTAGGTAAAAAAGCAATCGATAGAATCATATTTCTTGCGAACATCCGCAAGAGTCATTTCTGTACCAGTTTTAGCCATTGGGCAATCTCTTTTGCTTGATAATTAAAGGAAGTCGACCAGTCGCATCAAGCTTGCGAAGTGTACCAACTTTAGCCTCCATGAGGCTCTTGTGACGGTTGTTACGAAGACGGGTTTTGCGCTTTCTGTGCGCCCGAGCAGTTACACGTTGTTTTGAATTAGGCATATAAAGAGTATGTCCTATTTTTTTGATTTGTCAATTTTTTTCTTTTTTGTTTTCTTTTTGTTAAAAATTTTATCCCAATTTTTGCAGTATGTTGAATAGTTTACTGCCCGATAAGAATCGCCTTTTCCGGCACCATGTATTCCTTCCATAATCACACTATACATTATACATAAAAAAAGTCAAATCTAAATATTTTTATGAGTAATAAGATCAATAAATATTCGTGGATTCATCAATTAAATCAAGCAGCTTTAGAAACAAAATTATTATCTGAAGCAAAATTGTTTGAACAACAAATGAACCCATTTGAAAGCTCTATATCAAAAGCTGGTGGTGATATTGATGTATACAGACAAATTTTAGACAAAAAAAGAAAAGATATAAAGCCATCTGATGTTGACGGAAATGGTGTTGTCAATGGTAAAGATGTTGAGAATGATGTAAAAAATAATGTAGTTGGTGATGAAGATGGTGATGAAGATGGAAGCGCAGTAGATCCATCAATGATGGCACAATACCCCAGTTTACAAAGAGGCATGAGAATGGGTTCAAGAGACCCAGATGCAATAATTAATAATCTATATTCAGGTATAGATGATGCAATTGATCGTCGCAATAGAAGTGCACCAAGTGCAACACGATATGATGTTGCTGATCTACAACGTATGGCCAGACTTTTGGGGAATCAATAATTTAATTCATTATTATTCCGGTAGCACCGGACAATAATTGATTTATAGAATAAAATTGATTTGAATAATAATTCGGCCCAGCTAACAATGGGAAGCTCATTGCAAAAGTATTTCCCTGATCATTTAAAATATAAGCAGTAAATCCATTAAGGCTGTTGCTAGCAGTATTATTATGAATTAGAACTCCTTTGTGCTTGGGGAGTCTTGTTGGTCCGGGTACAAATGTGTTTCCAGTTAAGTATTTGTCGTACATGTTATTAATATTTATATGTTATAAATACTTTCATACATATGAAAAAAATAAGTGAAGGTAATTTATATAATACTGAAATGGAAATTTCACACATTTCTCAACCAACACCAGTTGGTTTAGAAAATTGGAAAAAAGAAGTCAAGAAGCAATTAATGAGATCCCTATACCAAAAAAACATCAAAGACTTAAACCCAATTTTGGATCAAGTTTTTGGAGATTCAATGGAATAAACTATGCATAGCGCCTATACACAAATCAATAATAAATTAAAAAACGAAATTGCTGATCTAAAAAGACAAATTAAAAGACAAAAAACTTTGTTAGAATTTGCGGGCGGTGGAGTTTCGCCCAACCCTGAAGGCAGCGGTACTGACCCAAACTTTAATATTAATGATCCTAACAAAGGATTTATTGCTGGTTTGGCAACTGGTGCAGGTGCTAATCCATCAGCTATAATTGCAAACCCAAGAATTATTTTACAAACAGCTTTAGAAAAAAATGCCGAGTTATCTGGAGTTCAATTAGGCGCATTTACTTTTGCAGGAACACCTACAAAACCACACTTTTCTTCTAATATTGGTACTGGTATGGGTTTTGGTGTCAGCGATAGTTCGTTTGACAAAGTTAGAGAACTTGTAAATCGTTACGCACCAGGTGAAACAAATAAATATCAAAATTTGGATCAACAAGAACTTGGTTATCTTGCTTGGAGCTTGGTTAACAAGGCAAATGCAGTCAAACATACCGATAATCTAAGAGCCACATTACAACAATGGGGATTAGATTCAGAAGATCTTAACACTTACCAAGTTCCACCGCAACCACAATTTACTGATTATTATTCAACCCAAGATCCTGGTTTTGCATTTGCAAGAAAAATTCAACAAATGCAAAAGAAATCGGAAAATGAACAAATTGATCAATCTAATAAAAATATTGGAAGAAAAGTAAATAACATATCAAATAGATTTTTGAAATCTAGAAATTAATAAATAATTATATTACAAGGAAAATTCATGAATTACTTAACAAACTATTACAAAAACTTAGCCGAAAAACTTGAATATCAAGTAAATAATCTTGAAACCCAAGTAAAATTTATTAACGAAGCAATGTCTAATTATGGTCCTTCCCGTGGTCGCCAAATGGGTATGGGTGATTCTATGTACAGTGGCAGCATGACCCAAGGGGATCTTAATAATGATGGAATGGTAGATGGAGCCGATCTTGGTCTCCAGCTCGGTAGAGGCGGCAATCCCAATGATATTACTAGTATGTATAGTAGCCAATATCAAGTAGATGGCCCAGCTTTCAGAAGCACCACATCAGGTCGTCGTCCAAGCGCACGTGGCCGACAAACTACAACAGGTGATTCCTCATATCAAGGACCCAGAGTAGCAAATCCAGCTCGTGGAGTAGCTTCAATGGGCGATTCTTCCTACGGAGGAAGCAGAATGCCGGGAGACTATAATGGCGATGGAAGAGTAGACGGAGCTGATCTTGGCCTCGGTCTTTCCAATAACTATGGAACCTCAACCGTCACCCAAAACTGGACTCTTCCTTATCAACAAGGTGGTCCAGCATCCATGAGAATGGCAAACCGCGGTCCTTCCCGTGGTCGCCAAATGGGAATGGGCGATTCTTCCTACGGAGGAAGCAGAACTCCTGGAGACCTTAACAACGATGGAATGGTAGATGGAGCCGATCTTGGTCTCCAGCTCGGTAGCGGTGGAAATCCAAATGATATTGTTTCCAACTACACTAGTCCTTATCAAGTAGGTGGCCAAGCAGATTTCAGAAGCACTAATACAAATCGAAATCGTCGTCGTTCACGATAATAAAATATTAAACTTTAAGAAACTCCGCAATAACATGCGGAGTTTTTTAATTGGCATATTGTTTTAATAAATATTAATGCTTATGCATAATAAAAGAATTTATAAAAATTTAGTTGAAAATTTAGAAATTTATATTTCCAATTTATCTAAAAAAATTAAAGTTTTAGGCGAACAAGCCAGTTCTCCTGATGCGGATAATTATCCTTCATATACAGATATTAAAATGCAAAGAGCAGTTACCAATGCTCCATATTCTGTAATGCCATTTGACGATTCACCAGATACAAGAATTACAGATGATGGGGGTCCAGATACGTTTGACCCAGAATGTTTATATGGTGGAGTTTATCCAAATTGCAATAGACCACCATGTTGGATTACAAATACTTGCAATCCACCTCCACCTCCACCTCCACCGCC
>Ga0208364_1000128_pt1 | contig 18023 bp, 38 predicted proteins | sample LakMenEpi08Jun12_FD_150680 | JGI IMG/M metagenome (GOLD analysis project Ga0208364, IMG submission 150680) | Freshwater microbial communities from Lake Mendota, WI - 08JUN2012 deep hole epilimnion (SPAdes) | ecosystem: Environmental > Aquatic > Freshwater > Lake > Epilimnion/Euphotic zone ...
CCAAGGACGCCCGCCCCGAGCGCCCGGTCACCGGAGGCCCTGCATCCTCCGCCGGACGGGAGAGCGCCCGCCGCCACATGCCACCACCGCCCCTTCACCAGCCAGCGCAACCAGAGCGCAAGCTCGACCCCGTCGATGAAGACGGAAACCGCATTTTTTAACTATGGAAACCCAACTCGCCACCCAACCCAACCCATTCGCCCTCGCCACCATGGAGGACGCGATGGCCATGGCCAAACAGATCGCCGACTCCGGCTGCTTCGGCATCACGAAACCAGCCCAGGCCATCACCCTGATGATGATGGCCCGCGAGGAAGGCAAGACCCTGGCTCAGCTCCTCAAGGAGGTCCATGTCTTCGACACCGGGAAGCTCTCCCAGCGCGCCGACTACACCCAGAGCGTCTTCCAGCAGCACGGAACCATCCTCTGGCACCTGCGCACCAACACCGTGGTCGCCGGCAGCTTCTTCACCATCAAGCCCATCACCGATGAGGACCGGAAACGGGCCTGCGAGCGTTTCGGGCTTCAGTACGAGCTGGACATCATGCAGATGCAGCCCGAGTGGGACCGCAAGCGGGAGAGCGAGCTGATGCTGGCCCTCTCCAAGCTGGCGCGGGAGAACGAATGCACCGTCATTCGCACCCTCGCGGACGCGGAGGCCAAGGGGATCACGCAGGGCAAGAGCGGCACCAAGAACAACTGGGCCGCGGGAGCGATCAGCATGCTTCAGTGGCGCTGCGTGACGGACGCCGTGAAGCTCATCGACCCCTCGGTGATGTCCGGCCTCTCCTCCGACGTGGACCTTCAGGACGCCCGCGTGGTCGAGCAACGCCTCGCCATCGAACAGAAAAGCCCCCAGGAGCGCGAGAAGGACGCGATCAAGTCCATGATGGCCCAGCACCTTGAAGACGCCGAGCAGGCCACTGGAGAGCGCCGCAAGGAGCTGCTCGGACTGGCTTCGGACCTGCGGTGCAAGCTGGCGGAAATGGACATCACCAGCAGAATTTCAAGCGACCTTCCGATGAAGGCCGCCGAGGTTCCGGACACTCACAACGCCGGCATGAAAACCGTGGACGCCACCGACGCCACCGTGGAGCCACCCGACCAGCTTCCGGGGCTCGCTGAGCCAGCGCCCGAGCCCAGGCTCACCAAATGGCAGGACTACGAGGTGACGAAATACGGCAACAAGCGACTCGGCTCTCTTTCTAAAGAGGAAGTGTCTGTCTTGCACGCGGCCTACCAGAAGAAGGACCTCGGCAAGGCCAAGCCAGACATCCGCAAGGAGGCCAGCATGATCGCCATGGCCTTTGAGGCGCTGAACACTCCAAAGAAATGAGCGCCAAGCCCAAATGCCTCGTCCCCGGATGCAAGAACAAGGCGTTCTCCCGCGGCCTCTGCCGCTTCGACTACATGAGCGCATGGGCGCTGGTGAAGGCCGGAGACACCACATGGGAGGAGCTGGAGAAAGCCGGCAAGGTGCTGCCCAAGAGCGGAAACCTGCGGCGTGAGAGAGCCAGAGACTTCCTGCTGGCAAAATAACCCAAACCAAGAAAGACAAATCATGATCCACAGAGAACAAGACATCATCCAATGGGGCATCGACAGGAACCTCATCGGTCCAACCGGAGAGGCCACATGCCTCGGGCAGCAAAAGAAGACCGAGGAGGAAGTGGCGGAGCTTCGCGCTGCGATTGAGGGCGCGGAAGGCCACGCCAGCGGGGTGATGCACGGCACCATCGACGCAAAGAGTGATCACAGGAAATTCAAGGAGGAGGCCAAGGACGCCATCGGCGACATCGTCGTAACCCTAGTCATGCAGGCCCAGATGTGGGACCTCACCATGGAGGAGTGCATCGAGGCTGCGTGGCAGGAGATCAAGGATCGCAAGGGGCGGATGACCGGCGGAGTCTTCGTGAAGGAGACCTGACATGGCACTCGAAAAACTCACACCCGGCGACCAATGTGTGTTCGCCAAGCCGTATCCAACAGCCGAGAAGCCCGATCGGGTCATCAAGTTCCGCTACGAAATCGCCGATGCCCTCGCTTTCCCGAAGCGCCGCGGTGAGCCCCTGCTGGTCCCCTGCTTCCGTCCAATCAAGCACAAGAAGGTCGCCTGCAATCTCGATCGCCCCGACGACCGCGTGAAGCCACCGAAGATTCGCTGGATCGAAAGATCGAAGCTGCGCAAGCTCCCGGACGCCAAGTGAACCTCCCAATCATGATCATTCAGGACCTCATCAACTCCCGGAAGTGGGAGTGCCCCAAGTGCGCAGTGCCGGTGATCCCAACGGTCAGAAGGATAGCCGACAGCGATTCAGACTGGCTGGAGTTCAGATGCCACGGCGAGTTGCGTTCAATGTCACTCGGGAACATCCAGATCAAATCCACCGCCATCGCCATCAAGGTCGCAAGCTGGCTGGACACCATCATCCCCTTCGGCCCGGTAGGCCCGACGTGGTTGGAGTTCAGCAGTCCGTGGAATACGAAGAATCCAGAGGTGAAGAAGGCGCTCGACAGCGCCAGTGTGACATTCAAAAATTCCACCTTTGATCTCACGAAAGAGATGCTGCGCATAATCCAAGATGAGACCGCGATCCCGCCGAGCTTCTTCAAAAGTCCGCCCGACTCCATCTCATATCGCGACGACCGCGCCTACATCCCGCCACGCTCCGACTACGCCTACGATCTGGAGCGCGCCTACTTCCAGTGCGCCCTGTGCAAGAAAGACCTGCGCCCGTCCAGCGTGAGGACCAACTACGAAACCCGCCAGTTCGAGTTGCTCTTCGAGTGCCACTCCAGGGCTGAGGTATTCATGGTGGACGAGATGCAGATCAAGATGGGGCGCTACGAGATCCTCGACGGCATCCGCCCATTCATGCGTGACGTGGAGATCCTCGCCAATGGGGCCGCCGCAGCGCCACCAGCCCCGCCAGCACCCCTCCAGACCCAAATCCATCCCGTCGCCCACGTCCGGGTGATGAAGGTCAGGGATTGACTGCCATGACTGATTCGGACAAACTCAAGGCCATCCTGAACCTCGCCTGCGTGGTGATGAGCAGGAAGAGCACGCCGGCCATGAGGGAGCGCGCTGAGCGCCTGCTTGCCTGCCTCTCTGCGCCGATAAGCAAGGGCAAAAACACCAGAGGCGAGCTGGTCAAATGGGACATCGCCGCCCGTGAGGCGTGTCCGGAATGGGGGGAGCTGTGAGCGAAATCTACATGCCCACCATGCACCTGCGATGGAGCGCCAGCGGGAAGCTCCAGCAGAAATGGCAGAGCGCTTCCGACTACCGGGAGGAAAAATGGATCGACATCCCCAAGGAGGAACCCAAGGGTGGCTTCCGGCTCACCGCGGAGCCCGTGCTCAACGGAGCCAAGCGCAAGACCGGCGACCTCTTCGTGGACTTGCTGCCCAACGAGTGGCTCTCCAGCCTGAAGTTCGCGGACGCATGGAAGGGCTTCGTGGAAATGCGCGCCATCAAGTACCCACTGACCGAGAGAGCGGTGCGCCTGCTGGTGCCCAAGCTGCGCAGCATCGGACAGCGGTTTGGCACAAAAGGCGTCCTGGCCTCGCTGGACGCATCCACGCTCAACCAGTGGAGAGACATCTTCGACCCCAAGGACATGAAGCCAGCCGCAACAACGCCGACTGCAAACTTGCAGCCCGACTTCACCCGCTTCATCGAGACACACCCCAATGAGAAGTGGCGGAAGTTCAAATCGCTGGACAGCTTGCAGCCCCATGAGAGCTACGTCGCCACAGCGTTCCATCGGTGGGTGAAGACAGGGAAGCACGAATGAGCGAGCCACGAAAGGAAACGCGCGCCGCCCGCATGGATTGCCGGAGCCCGATGCGCGAACACTTCTGGAGCCACCCCATTGGCGGAAAGGTCGAATGCTTATGGTGCCGAGAAATACGTGATTCGCAGCCCGTAGAGCGGGCTGCCGGCGGCAACGTCTCAAGCTCAGCGGCGACGCCGGGCGAAAGGAGCACCGATGTCCGCTGACCTCCCAAGCCCGGCGCTGTCCGCTGGAGCGCGTGGTTCGGCGTGGTGGGAAAGCTACGAATCGGAACAGCGGCGGCGAGTGAAGCGCACAATGAAATGGAGCGACTATCCCATTGGAACCAAGGCTCCGGCTATCGGTGGGGGCTCGTGGACGCGCGTAGAACGCGGGTGGAAATGGGGAGAGCTAACTGGCGGAGGGGGCGTATTCCCTACGCCGGGCGGTGACGCTGACGGCACTGTCATCATGCCGAACGATCAAACTCTGCCGACCGAAGGGGCGGCGAAAAAGCCATGAAAACACGAAAGACTACATCCGCCCCGAAAGTTGGCAGCAGTGCCTTGTTCGGCACTTGGTCGCCGCCAGACACGGCCCCGAGAAACGGCACGCTCATCCTCGGAGACTTTGGATGGCCATGGCCGCTGCTTGCGGTCTGGGATGAGTATGATGAGCAATGGGTTACGGCTACCCTGCAAACCTGCCCGATGGAGAATGGGAAGAAGAACTCATACCTCGAAACTGACACGGAAAAGGGCAGCGCATTGAAGCGATGGACTCCGCTACCGCTGCTGCCGAACGGCGGAACTGAGGTAGAGACTGAGCGCGTGAAACCATGACCAAAAGACTATGAGATGCCCGCAATGCACATTTTTCTTTGAAGGCCCGAGAAGGCGCTGCCAACAGTGCGGCTATTGCCTATTACCAACAGAACTGACTCCCGCCGCGAAGGCTCCTACCTCCAGTGACGGGGTAGGGCAACTGGAAGCCGCGCTCCGATGCCTACATGCTGAGATGGATAGCGCGAATGGCGAAGAGCATGACGAATCAGAAAGCGTGCGGACTGCAATATGGGCCGTGCGAGACGCCATCAACCTGAAGCGGGGCCGTTGCCCTACCGTCTCAAGCTCAGCGGCCGCGCCGGGCGGGAAAGGACAACCGTGAGCGAACCTGAACCCGCAGAGCTGCACTCAGGGGCATCACATTACACGCCCGAGACTCGCAAACCCCTGCCCCAATCGCCGGACGCGGAGAAGACCCTGATCAGCTCCTTCTTCCTCAACCCGGACTTCACTGGAGGACTCTGCGAGGAGAAGGGCCTCACGCACGTCCAGTTCCACATCCCGAGCCACGCCACGATCTTCAGCGCATTGATGAGTGAATGGCAGGAGCGCCGCCCATTCGACCTCATCACCATCACTGACCTGCTGCGCAACCGCCGCCAGCTCGACCAGTGCGGAGGGGTCGCCTACATCACGGATCTGTCCAGCTTCACCGCCACGGCATACAATGCCCTGCGGCACATCGAGGAGATACAGACCAAGCACACTGCCCGTGAGATCATCAAGGTCTGCACCGAGCACGCGGCCAGAGCCTACGACGAGCAGGATCAGATCCCGCAGCTCCTCGACAGCGCCGAGTCGGCCATCATGGCCATCGCCAGCCACCGGATCGAGGTAAGTGAAGCAGAGCCGATCAAGGACACCGTGATGGACGCCATCCACGGCATTGAGAAGATGTATGAGAGCAAGGGCGAGATCGGCGGAGTGGCCACCGGATTCCACCAGTTCGACAAGATGACTGACGGACTCCAGAAGACCGACATGATCGTGATCGCGGCCCGACCCTCCATGGGCAAGACAGCCCTGATGATGAACATAGCTGAGCACATGGCGCTCGACTGCAAACTTGCAGTCGCAGTCTTCTCGCTGGAGATGAGCAAGCAGCAGCTCATGCAGCGCCTCCTGCTCAGCCGGGCACGGGTGAACAAGATGATGCTCAAGGAAGGCGTCACATCGGATCGGGACTTCCCGGCCATCACGAAGGCTGCGGGCGATGTTGCGGCCTCCAAGCTCATCATCAACGACAAGTCCGGAATCACCATCGGCTACCTCCGGACTGCCTTGCGCCGCATGATGCGCAAGCAACCGTTGGCCTGCGCCTTCATCGACTACATCCAGCTCCTCAACGGATCGAAGCAATACAAGGGCGACAACCGGCAGGCTGAGGTGGCAGAGGTCAGCAAGGGAGTGAAGGAACTCGCCAAGGAGCTGGGCATCCCGATCGTCGTGCTGGCGCAGCTTACACGCGCCGTGGACGCCCGCGGCGGCAATGCCAAGGGCAGGCCAAAGCTCAGCGATCTACGCGAGTCCGGCTCCATCGAGCAGGACGCTGACCTTGTGGGGCTGCTCACCCGCGAGGAGTATTACGCCGACAACGACGAAGAGCGAAAGGACGCCGAAGGGAAGGCCACCCTCATCATCGCCAAGCAGCGCAACGGACCCACCGGGGACGTGCCGCTCACCTTCCTCAAGGAGTTTGCCCGATTCGAGAACCGAGCGCGCGACATCGAGGAGTATCAGGAGCCCGAGCTGCCAAAGAACAGGCAGCCGGTGAGATGGACTTGACATCCATCCATTCGTAGCCGAAATCAAACTCGCTCACACCAAATGTCCTACGCCCAACTCAAGCCCATGCTCACCTCGATTGTCACGGCCATCTGCCGCAAGACAAAGAACCCGGAATTTGCCTACACAGTGGACGATGAGCCGTTCATGAGGATCAACGGCATCCACCCCGAGGATGAGGGGCGGATAATTGGCAAGCGTGGCAACACCTTCTGGGCGCTCACCGTGGCGCACAAATACGCCTGCGACGCCCTCGGCCTGCCGCAGGTCCGAATACGGCCGATCGACACCCGCCCCGACAAATCAGCCAGCGTGGTGGCCTTTCGCCCAATGGAACAATGGGACAAAAAGGCAGTGACCAATATGATCGAGGCCATCCTTTCGACCTGCCTCCCCGGAAAGGCGAGCTGGGTCCTGGATGAGTGCCACGGGGTCGTGGCCCGCATCTGCATCGACAAGTCGCTGGAGAAAGCATGTGCGGACCCGAGCATTGCGGAGATGCTGGATGTGCTGATTCACTACGCCGGCAAAAGCTGTGGCTGCTCAATCCAAACGGAGGTCACATGGGCGTAAGAAAGAAGCCCGCGCCAGTTACCTGCCCGTTCTGCGACGTTCTCGCCCGGAAGCACACGAACCTTTTTCAATGCCGGCGCAACTCGCGGCACATCGCCGACCTGAAAACGCAGCGGTGGATCGTGCTCGGGGAGAAGGGGAACTGATGACATGCCCGATGAGCCAGAGCCGAAAGATTTGCAGGAGGAGCGTACGTTGGCCGGCCTCCGTATCGCTCGCACCGGGCGCGGGTGTTATCTGTGTCACTCCTCCAGCCATCCAGAACGTGCTTACGCTGTTGATGTATCCGCTCACGGCGGCCTCGGCTCCTGCGAATGCGATGATTACCTTTACCGCAGATACCCGCGCTGGAAGACGGTCAGGCAGCCATTCGATAGCCTGCGCTGCCGCCATCTGCGCGCTGTCCGCAATCACATTCTCGATGCTCTAATCAAGCATTACGCAGACAAACCAAACCAACAACTAAACCAACACCAATGAACCTACTCAGCAAAGCAATCGGAGCCGGAATCGGCCGCAATCTCGGTGAATCCTTTGATTCAGCAGTCCAGCAATACCAGCCACCGTCACTCCTTGATGGCCTGAAGCAACAGCGCGATGTCCTCGCGGCCAAGCTCATCAAAATAGACGACGCCATCGCCGCCGTCGAAGCCAACCCCGCCATCGTGGACGTGCTCCAGAAACTCAGCAGCCTGTAAGTCAACAACCAAACCAATAGAACCCAAACCCATGCCCAAGCCCAAAAAGAACCCGGAAGGCACAGAGCCATCCGAATCCCACGTCAGCTACGCCAACCTCATCGTCGAGAAGGTCGGCGAAGAACTCGCCCTCCTGCTCGGCCGCAACTGGTCCGACATCGAGGACATGCTGCGCGAGAAGCAGGAGATCACCATCAACGCCAAGATCGACATCAGCGATCGCAAGGCGCAGCCGGGGGAGGTCGCCAGCAAGGACTCCCGCATCAAAACCACGATCAGCTTCAGCAAGAAGTATTCGGACTCCTGCGAGGTTCCGATCCCTGATCCCAACCAGACGGAAATGCCGCTCGAATGAAAGCCTACCAAGATCACGATCCCGTCGCCGACAAAGGCAAGGCGGAGCCGAAACCCAAGCGGCCCACCACCCACTCCAGCAAGAAGCCTTGGAACATCTATCCGCTGCGGGGCAGAAACGCCCCGTGCTGCATCAGGGGACACAAGGGATGACCTCGCGCACCTTCATCGCCGTGGACCCAGGGGCGGCGGGCGGCATCGCGTGGAGCAACCGCTCCGGCGTCTCCGTGGTCCCCATGCCTGACACGCGCCGGGGCTGCATCGACGCCATTGAGAATATCCTCACTGAGGAGGCAGAGCTGGGATACGTCGGATCGCCAATCGCCTACATGGAGAAGGTCTCCCCATTCATCCCCGGCGGAGGAGCATCCATGATGTTTCAATACGGCCGCAACGTGGAGCGCATCGGCTGCGTGCTGGAATGCAAGGGCATCCGCATCGTGGAGATCATCCCGAGGAGCTGGCAGAAAGCGCTGGGGCTCGGGAGTAGCGACCGGGTGAAAGTCACCAAGGACATGAATCCAGCCGAGGTGAAATCCGCCAAGGCCCACAACGACCAAGCCAAGCGCGACTGGAAGAACAAGCTGAAAGCTGAAGCTGAGCGCCGCTTCCCACAGATCAAAGTAACCCTCAAAAACTGCGATGCCCTCCTCCTGCTGGATGTCGCAATCCAAACCGAAAGAGCAGGACTCGGAATTTAACCAAACTCAACACCATGAAACCAGCACCCATCAACTACGACAAACTGAAGCCCCACACCCTCTGCTCCCTCTTCCCGCCCATGCTCGACCCCGAGTATGCCGCGATGAAGAAGGGCATGAAGGAAAACGGCTACGACAAGAAGCACCCGATCGTCATCCTCGACGGCGAGATCCTCGACGGCGCGCACCGCTACTCCTGCGCCAAGGCGACCAAGCAGAAGCCGGAGTTCATCGACTTTGCGAAGCTGAACTTCACCGGCACGCCGTTTGAATACGTGATGCAGGAGAACCTGCGCCGCCGCAACCTCGACCCCTCTCAGGCCGCCGCCATCGGAGCCGAGATCGTCGGCATGATGAAGGAGCAGGAGAAGGCCGAGAAGGAGGCCGCCAAGCAGGAAGCGAAGGAAGCCGCCGAGAAGGCCAAGGCCGCCGGCAAGAAAGCCCCGAAGGCCAAGCCCGCGAAGAAAGCCAAGGGCAGCAAGGCCAGGAAGGCCGCCGAGACCATGGGTGTCAGTGAGCGCAGCGTGGCCGCAGCCGAGGCCCTGAAGGAAGCGGACCCAGTCGAGTTCGCGGAAGTGAAGGCCGGCAAGAAGTCCCTCAACGCCGCCACCACAGCCGCCGCGGTGAAGAAGAGCGCCAAGGACCGCGAGAGCGAGGCGTTTGCCACAGCCACGCAAATCATCGACCGGGTGTGCGGCGACGGCGTTTCCGAATCAATTAAGAACAAGCTGTCCAGCAAGGACTTGGTGAAGATGTCCGGATTGGACGAAGAGGAGATCAAGCGGGTCCTGCCGTTCATCGAGTCCGGCTGGAAGCTCAACGCCGCCCTCGGATTCAAGGCCATCTCACTGGTCCCCACCCACCCCATCCGCTCGCTAGTGGACCGCGCCCTCGCCCAAGGCGGCAGGTTCGAGCTGCTCATCGAGATGTATGGCGAGGAATGGGAGATCAACACCAAGAAGCGCGGGAGCGTGGCGTCATGAATCCTGATGTAGAGTTGATCGGACGGCAGACGCTCCGAATCATTGAGCTGGAAGAAAAGGTCCAGCAGGCCGAGAGGCTCCTTGCGGAAAGCCGGGCATATCAGATCGAGCTGGCAACCAAGACCAACGCCGCCAACGCCGACGCCAACGCCTCCGAGATGATGCTCAGGCAGGTCTGTGACGAGCGGGACGAAGCTGCCAAGGAGGTCGTAGCGCTGCGCGAGCTGCTCCGCGACTGCCCACTGCGGCTGATTGGCACGCCCGGTCGAGGGATGGATATAGGGGCATGGATCGAGAAAGCCAATGATGAGGTCCTGAAACTATGAAGGAAATACCACTCACTCAGGGCAAGGTCGCCATCGTTGACGACGAGGACTTCGAGCGCGTCTCGCAATTCAAATGGCACCATAGCCAAGGATATGCGCTCAGGGCGCTCCCGAGAAACGGAGGGCAACATAGAATCCTTTCGATGCACCGCTTCATTATGGGGGACCCAATCGGAATCGAGGTCGATCATAAAAAGCACGGCGACACACTGAACAATCGGAGATCCAATCTGCGACTGGCAACTAAGTCTCAAAATGGCTGCAACCGCGGCAAACAACGCAACAACACCAGCGGCCACAAGGGCGTCTGCTGGGATTCCGCAAAAGGAAAATGGAGGGCAGAAATAAAAGCGGGCGGCAAGAAATTTCATCTCGGACGCTTCCGCGACAAGGCGGAGGCGGCAGAGGCATACAAAAACGCAGCAACCAAACTCCACGGGGAATTCACACATCTATGACATCACCACACCCATTCCAGCCACATGCAACCCTTCCGTTGATTTGTGCGCTTTGCAGAAAAGGAAGAACACACGTAGCCCACCAAGGTCAAGGGGAGATCGAACCCGAATATCAGGAAGGCCCCGCCAGCGAACAGGAAGGCCCCCAGGGCGCGTCGGAGCATGAAACTGGCTTCACGGGCCAGCCGGGCGACTACAGCCCCATCCAGACCCTTCCACCGCCCGACAACTACTTCCGCATCGAGAGCAACGGCACCACCACGCAAATCGAGATCGCCATCCCGGACGGCGACCGCAGCCTGATCCTGCAAGCCCTGCTGGAGTTCATGGAGCGGATCAAGGGGCCGCTGGCCGATCAGACCGAAGCGCCGGCACCGAAGAAGGGCAAGAAGTGACATACATTCCGCGTCCGGATCTCGCGTATGCCGCCAAGGTGCCAGAGGTGCTGGCGGCCTTCGACCCAGCGACCCAGATCATCCACTACAAATCCGGCGACAGGATCGCGGAGATCGCCATCGAGGAATGGGATGCCGTCAAAGACAAGCCAGGTGGATCGTTCGAGCTGGAGGTCAGCAAGGTGAAGGCGCTGTTCGCATGAAGCGCACTCCAATCAGGCGAGCGGGAGCGCGCACCCTGCTTCGCAGGCAGTATAACGTGAAGCTCAAGAAGCTCTGGCTGGAGCTGGGGATCGAAAGCTGTGAGCTGCGCCTGCCGGGCTGCATGGGCACATGGGCCATGGGGGCCGCGCACTCCAAGAAGTCCCGCTTCCTTGTGACCAAGGAGGACTGGATGGAAGCGTGCCTGGCCTGCTGCAAGTGCCACGAGACCATCGAGGCATGGAGCCACGAGAAAATGAAGGAGATCGTGCTGGACACCATCGCCAAGCGCGGAACCACCATCGAGTAGTTCGACTGCAAATTTGCAGTCCAGTTCTTTTCGGGGGGTGGCGAAACAATAAGAGACGCATAGAGCGGGTCGCGACCGTAGCGTTGGCAGTTCCGCAGGAACCAAACTGCCGTGCTGGTGTAACCCCAGCCCCTCCGACCATTAGTACACGAAAAAAGCCGGGCCGATGGATTTCTCCACCGACCCGGCTTGTTTCTTTTGTTGCTACTTCACCTACTTCCTCTCCCTATTGGGCAGCCGCACACCATTGTTTAGCTCCCGCATATACTCACCCAGCCACCGCTTGCGCTTCCTCACGTTCCGCTTGGGGCGGAAGATGGCGCAGATCATTCGGCGGATGCTCATACCTTTGGCTTCTGTATGATCTTAGCTCCAGTCCCCTTGGCCGCGCGCTCCACCTCACGGCGCACGGTCGATCCCCAGAGCTGACGGCCATTCGGCCACACCGCAGCCCAGTAGTTACCGCGTTTCAGGCGACGCTTCTTCATAACACGAGCGGAGACGGCTCCGGGACCAGCTCAGCGCCAAAGATGCAGACCGGATGGCCGCACTCCAGCGCGCCGCGGTAGTCGATCTTCCCGCCGTTTCGCTCTTTTCTCCACTGCCCGCCCAGCGCCTTCGCCAGCGCGTGCGCAGCCTCGGCGGGATTTTCCAGACCGTGAGGCATGTGAACGTAGAGCATCTCCGCTCCAGTGCCCACGGACGAGCAGGTGGTGGATGCTGCATCCACGGCTTCCCGCGCCTCAAAGAGCGCGCCCCGCAGCTTTTGCAGGGCCTCGATCTTGGCGTCCAGCTTCGCGATGATTGATTCAGTTGGTGTCATTGTTTCCTTTCGTAAAAGGGACGCGGAGGTTCTCTCTGCGTCCCACGGTTGTTACTTACCTTGGGCTTTCCCAAGCGCCACATCATACTCATTGGTGTGGCGATTCATACAGTGGTCATGCTGCTCCAGAGCGATCTGAAAAGACCCTTCGCAGCGTGTGTCCGATGTCACGCTCAGGCAGTGCATCGCCAGTCTCCCGTCGCGCACATGCACGTTCGGATGCAGGCAGTGCGGACACACCCCGTATGGAGCGCCACTCACTTCTTCCTCCTCATGGCCGCGATCACCGGCTTGGCCATCTCATACACCGCGATGCACGCCTTCACCGCCTTGCCAGTGTGATGCACAGCCTCATGGATGGCATCCACGGGGTCCACCTTCGCCGGCCGCACCTTGAGGCGCTGGGGCTTCTTCTTGCGGACGGTGAGGACCTTCTTGGGCCTGGGCTCCGGTTTGGTGTCGTCGCTCATTTGGACAGCACATCCCGAGCGCAGGTGATCCACGGGTCCATGTCAGTCACGGCCCCGGCCAGATCACCGCGCTCCCAGTTGTCGATGATCTTCTGCCCGGAGTCGGCAAGCCCAGCGAGCGCCTCATGGCACTCAGACTTGTCCACCTCCAGCTTCTCGATGCGCCGGTAGAGCGCGCCGATGATCTCCTCCAGCCGCTCCTCACGCGGACCCATGGGACCCGAGATGTCCTTGATGACAGCTCCAAGCAACGAGGTGTCTGCCCCGTTGATCCCGCAGTCTTCTGCGATTTGCTCGATGGTCTTCACCGCTCCTCCTCATAGCAGGACACCGCCTTATCCACCACGTCGCCCACGTCCTCATCTATCCAGACACCATTTGCGATCATGGAGTCTTTGAGATGGAGTAAATCACAAATGAGATCCTGGATGATGCAGGGGTCGTCATAGGGCGGCCCCGAATAGATACCCTCTGCATAGGCATCAAGCGCCCTGCGCCCACGGCCCGCCCTGACCTCATTGGTGTTGCCATTGTCGTCGAGATCCCGATCCGGCCGGAACTTCCCGGCCCATGGTTTTTCTTTAGCCATCTGTCTTGGTCCTTTCTTGTTGTTGTTAATCGCGGAGCTTCATCACCCGCGCACTGGCGCTCACCAGCAGTTGGTCCAGAGACCCCTTGGCCTCCTCCATCTGCTTGCGCACAGTTTCACGCAGGGCGTTGTCGCCCTTTTCGCCCGCGGAGAGCTTCTCCACATTGATACCCTTCACCAGCCCGGAGAGCTTCTCCACTTCAGCCTCCAGCTCGACATCGTTGCAGATGTTCCGCTTCTTGAAGGACTCGATGAAGTCCGTGATCTTCTCCACCGAGGAGGGATAGAACTTCTTCTTCTCCCCGCCGTCCTTGGGTGTCAGGCTTTCAGCTAGCCCACCCACGAGGTCCGCCACGGTCTCCCGCAGCAGCGCCACACCATTGGCTTCGATCTCCGCCCACACCTTCTCCGCCTTGGCTTTCGCCTTGGCGTAGATGCGCGGGTTGAACTGCTTCAGCTCATCGGGCACACCGAAGGCCATCCAGTTGTATGAGAACCGGAACAGCTTCTCCAGAGCCTCGATGGCCATGTAGTCGTTCGGATTGAACAACGGACCCAGATCGCCCTTCGCCCGCTCGATTGCTGATGGCCACGCCTCGATGAAGCGAGCCACGGCATACACCAGTTGGGCCTCCGTCTTCTCGGCAAGGGCCTCGATGTCTGGGATGTTGTTAATATCCGTGACGTGCGCCGCCTCGAACTGGATGTGCGGGATACCGAACCTGGCGAACTGGTCCCGGCGATCGGAGATGAACTTCATCAGCTCATCGTATTCCTTGCACTCGAACAGCGGCTTGTCTCCGCCGATGGTCGTCTTCACGTCCGCCGGCAGGGTCATCACCAGCTTCTTCTCATCGCGGGTCAGGGCCTTCTTCTTGGCGTGGCTGCCCTCGAACTTGACCTTCACCACGATGCGGCCGGCCAGCTCGGCGTTGATGTCCGCCGTCCTCTCGACCACCTCGCTGATGCGCTTGCGGTCGGCCTCCTTCTTTCTCAGCTCGCCCTCGCGGCGCGCGGCTTCCTCAGCGTCGATCACGTTGCACTCGGCGATCACTGCGTCATGCCACATCTCATCCCGCACCCCGAAGGGCTTGTAGTTTTCGCGGGCGTATTGTTGGAACTTGGTCATTACTCGCCCTCCTCTACCGGAATCCCCTCGATAGTAGCCCACGCAGGATCGCCCTCTTCGAGGAAGTTGGTGATCGCCACCGCGGCCTGCTCGGCGGTGATCCTTGTGTAGTCGAACCTGCTTTCCGGATAGAACAGATCACGGAGGCTGCTACCTAGTTTGAAAGACTCGACATAAGAGCTAATGCCCTCTGCCTCATCGCGAGATATAGTAATCTTGCTCCCAACCGGAATCTCCAGTTGGCCAAAGATCTTCACGAAGCCACCAATGCACATGGCGGTCCCGCAGTCGAATGCCTGAACCGGGTAGCTCATGCAGAACCGCGTGACCCCAGGGCCATCCGGGAATCCGGCATCACTATTCACGTCCTCCGGAAGCGGAGGATGTTGGCGCTGGAGAAATTCCCGCGTCTTCAGGAGTGCATCAAGCTCCCATTGTTCGATGCCGAGTTCTTTAGCTGATTTCATATTGTCTTTGGTCTTCCTATTGTTTGGTTTGCTTACTCAAGAACTGCACAGAGTTCGTTGAAAAGCCCGTCCAGATACTCATCGGACAGGTCGCATTGCTCGCTGATGTCGTCCCGGTGCCGCTCAATGGCGACTCGGGCGATCTCCGCAATCTCCACCAGCGCAGTGTCACTGAACTGCGCGAGGATGTTTCTGGCTGTGTTGCTCATCTGTTTGTCTTTCTAGTGTTGATGTGTTGTCCCATCCGCGTGGGTATGGGTGTGGCCGTGCTCATGGCCCGCGTGCTCCACTTCCGTCTTGCCGCCCGCCAGCTCTTCCAGCCTGGCCAGCAGGGCTTCCGCCTCCATGTGGTTGGGTGCGGAAATCTCATCCGTCTGCACCTTGATGCTACCATCGGGCAGGATGGTGATTCTCATTTTGTCGCTCATGTTACTTGGTTCCTTTCTTAGTTTTCGTTGATGTCTTCCCAATAGATGATGTCCACATTGCCACGGGCGATCCCGAGCACATGCACACCATCCTCTCCGCAGCCCCACGCTTCCGCGCAGAGCTTCTGGGCCACTTCGATTGCGTCCTCGCGATCTTTCGCATCAAAGGACTGAATCCAGATGGTTCCGAGTCCGTTCACTTCTCGGCAGAAGCCGGTGTATGAACTCATGCTACCAAGCCCCCGTCTGTTTCTCCGCCACATAGCTGCCATCCTCTTGCTTGGTCAGCTCCCACCCGTATCCCGAGTAGGTCGCCTCCACGATCTGGGCGGCGTAGGCTTGCTTCACCTCCGCCACCCGCACCGTGCCCTGATACTTCAGCTCGCCTGCGAGATACGACCCCTCGGCGTACTCCCCGGCTTTGTTGTAGCCGGAGAAGTTCACCTGGTTGCCGATCGCCCGCACGTTGTAGCCCATCGCCTTGAGGGCGTCGGCCAGCGTGGCGGGCTCCTTGTTCTCCAGCGTGATGCTGGTTACGCGGATGCTGTTGCAGGGCATCTTACGCGCCCTCCTTCTTGAAACCGGCAAGCGCCTTACGGGCGTTCCGCATGCAGCTTCCATCGTCCCGGTAGTCACCGCCCTGCTTCACCGCCTCGTCCGCGCAGGCGACGAAGCCCTCCAGCGCCTTCACCGCCTCTTTCACCGCCTCGCAGTACTCCACATGGAGCACCACATCATGGACGAGATCAAAGACCTCCTCCGCCGAGCGCTCCCGGAGTCCGGGGGCCAGGCGGTAGAGCTTCGTCTTCGGGTCGAGCTTCAGGTTGAAAAGGGAGGCGAGCTTGCCGCCCTTCCGGATCTTTTCCTTCTTACTGAGCTTGTGCATTTAGTTGGTTCCTTTCTTGTCGATCATCCGGCGCACCTTGCTGGTGTCCAGAGACCGTTTTGTTTCGTAATAACCCTCTTTCGCGGCAGAGAGATACTTGCCGGAGGCGCTCTGCCTCATTGTCTCCACATCATCACCCATCGCCTTCACGACCGGGCTGATGTATTTGCTGGCCTCGATCAGGCTGATCCCGAACTCATCGGCCAGCTCGCACACCCTGCGGATCTCCGCACCCGTCCACCCTTCGTGGTCCGGGAGCTTCTGGGTTCCATCCAGCTTGAACTTCCGGATGTAGATGTCCCAGATCGGTAGCTGCTCCTCGCTCTTCAACAGATCGAAGAAGAAGGTCACGCCGAACCTTCTCTTCATCTGCGGGGTCAGCTCATCCACCGAGTTGGTCGTGCCAATGAAGAACACGTCCTCCCCGCCCATGGCGTATAGCACATTCATGGCGTCCCGGATCAGTTTCTCCGAGTCACCCACGATGCCCCCCTTCATCGCGCCCATGTCGAACGCGACGAACAGACCACCAGCTTCACAGCCCATGGCCTTGGCGATCTCCGTCTTCCCGGTTCCTGCGAACCCGTGAAACAGAGCACCCGACCAGCGGTAGTTCTGCATGCACTGGAGCATCTGCCCCTGCGCGTCCCGGTTGATGCCGTTCGAGTCACCCCGACCGGACATCTGATCGGTGATCTCATCGACCAGCACCACGATCCGCGGCCGGCGCTTGCCGGACACCTTGGCTTTGCAGAACGCCTTCACGGCATTCAGCCCGCCAATCTGATCGAACACCACCTTGTCCCGGCTGACGGTCAGGCCACCCACCGCATTGATGGCGCTGATCTTCCGCTCCCACAGGGCCTCCAGGTCCAGGCCGGACTTCCGCAGCGACATCGCCACGGCGTTCTCAGCCACGAACCGGGACAGGCCCGTAATGGCCGCCACAGCCCCGCCAAGGGCCTCCTGGGTCGGATCTGGCTGTTGACCCGCCTTGAGGAGCCCTGTGACCACCTCGGTTAATTCTGCGGCATCCGGCAGCGGGACATCCAACACGATCACGTCATGGCGCAGCTCGATCGGAACTTTGATGTCCGGGCAGAGCAGCACCAGCGTCCGGCCGCTCGACTTGAACGGATCGCGGCAGTTGGCCACGCACTGCACCATGACCAGCTTCTTGGCCTCCTCCCGGCACTCCAGGAGGAGTTGGGCATTCTCCATGAACAGGACCGCGCCACTCGGCATGAACTCCAGCGCCCTCATGAGCGCCTCCTGCGGATTCCCGGTGGTCAGGGCCGCCGGCTTCTTCGAGTCCTTGTTGACCTCATTGGCCGCCGCCATTCCGAGGGTGTTGAGCCCCCGGACGCCACGGTTGATGTCCCAGACCGTCAGGGCTGAGTCCCCGTCCGACTTCACGACTGCATCCATGACCGCCGCATTATCTGGGCAGCGGATGATGATGATCGGCACCCCGGCGTCGCGGGCGTCCTGGAATGAGGAGATCCAGCTCATTTCGAGCCTTTCTTGGCCTTCTTCTTGCGCCACTCCTTCAGCTCGGCGGCCTCGCCAAGATCAAGGATTCGATTCACGCGCTCCAGCACGATCTCCTTGGACACATCAGCTCCTACGCTGATCTGTAGAACGAAGTCGTAGGAAACCTCGGACAGAGTTGCCTCGATCTTCATTTCGACCTCCGACCGATGGCGTGAACGTATTCACGCAGCGCCCTGATGCGCCCCGCAGTCACCCTCCTGGGCCGCTGCACATAGAGCGCAGCCCAGTAGATCAGGGTGGACAGGACCACGATGCCGAGCAGGTCGGCA
>Ga0208364_1000131_pt1 | contig 17888 bp, 23 predicted proteins | sample LakMenEpi08Jun12_FD_150680 | JGI IMG/M metagenome (GOLD analysis project Ga0208364, IMG submission 150680) | Freshwater microbial communities from Lake Mendota, WI - 08JUN2012 deep hole epilimnion (SPAdes) | ecosystem: Environmental > Aquatic > Freshwater > Lake > Epilimnion/Euphotic zone ...
GCCCGCCGCAACCAGCCTGTTCATCGGCCGGGTGCGGAGCACCACGGCCACGGGCGCACCGCTCGATGCCCTGGAGCTGGAGCACTACCCGGGCATGACCGAGGCCCAGCTGCAGCGCCTGGCCGCCGCCTGTGCCCGCCGCCATCCGGTGGCGGCGGTGCTGGTGCGCCACCGGGTGGGCCTGGTGCTCTGCGGCGACGCGGTCGTGGTGGTGGCGGTGCTGGCCGACCGGCGCGGCCCGGCCCAGCGCTGCTGCCAGGAGCTGCTGGAGGCGCTCAAGCACGAGGCGCCGTTCTGGAAGCGGGAGTGGAGCAGCGGCATGGGCGAGTGGGTGCTGGGGAACACGCCGCTGGCGGAAGCGGGCTAACGCAGGAGGCGGGTGTCGCGCCAGCGGGCCAGCTCAGCGGCTGGCAGTTGAACAGGCATCCCATGGCGGCCTATCCGCTGAGCGCCCAGAATTGAGCGGATTCATTAGCCAAACCCCTGGCCGCCGCCCCCCCGCCACCGGAAGCCACCCCCGAAGCTCTGGCCCGCCAGCGGATCGATGCCCTGCTGGAGCAAGCGGGCTGGGCGGTGCAAAACCGCAGCGCCGTGAACCTGGCGGCGGCCGAGGGCGTGGCGGTGCGCGAGCTGCCCAGCAGCGGCGGCGAGGCGGATTACGGCCTGTTCCTGGGCCGCGAGCTGGTGGGAGTGGTGGAGGCCAAGAAGCTGGGCAGCACCCTCGGCGGCGTGGAGGCGCAGACGCTGGCCTACGCCAGCGAAACCCTGCCGGGGCTGGTGGTGCCGATCCGGCCGCTGCCGTTTCGCTACGAGAGCACGGGGGCGGAAACGTATTTCACCAACGGGCTGGAGCCGGATGCGGCGGCGCGGCGGGTGTTCAATTTCCACCGGCCGGCCACGCTGCGCCAGTGGGTGGCCGCGCGCCACACGCTCAAGGGCCGCATGCGCGAAGCGCAGGCGCTGAACCGCACCGGCATGTGGCCGGCCCAGATCCGGGCGGTGGAGAACCTGGAGGCGAGCGTGCGCGAGGGCCGGCGGCGGATGCTGATCCAGATGGCCACCGGCGGCGGCAAAACGTTCACGGCGATCTCGGCGCTGTATCGGCTGATCAGCCAGGGCGGCGCCAGACGGGTGCTGTTTTTGGTGGACCGGGGCAACCTGGGCCGCCAGGCGCTGAAGGAATTCCAGGCCTACAGCACACCCGACGACGGCCGCAAATTTCACGAGCTCTACAACGTTGCGAACCTCAGGAACAACCGCATCGATCCGGTGAACAAGGTGGTGATCACCACGATTCAGCGGCTGTATTCGATCCTCAAGGGCGAGCCGGAGTTTGCCGAGGAGCTGGAGGAGGAATCGGCCTTTGATGGCCACGGCCCGGCCCTGGTGCGCGGTCCGCAACCGGTGGTGTACAGCCCATTGATCCCACCGGATTTCTTTGATGTGATCGTGGTGGATGAATGCCACCGCTCGATCTACAGCCTCTGGAGCCAGGTGCTGGAGTATTTCGACGCATCGATCATCGGCCTCACCGCCACACCGGGCGGCCACACCTACGCCTGGTTCCAGCAGAACGTGGTGAGCGAGTACGCCCACGTGGAAGCGGTGCGCGACAAGGTGAACGTGCCCTTCTGGGTGTATCAGATCCGCACGGCAGTGGGCGAGGAGGGCGCCACGGTGAAGGCGGAGCCGGGGCTGGGGGTGATCAAGCGCAACCGGCTCACCCGCGTGGAGCGCTGGCAGGCGCTCGATGAGGATCTCACCTACGCCGCCAGTGCGCTCGATCGCAGCGTGGTGGTGCCGGATCAGATCCGCACGGTGCTGCGCACGATCCGCCAGAAGCTGTTCACCGAGATCTTCCCGGGCCGCACGGAGATCCCCAAGCTGCTGTTCTTCGCCAAGAGCGACAGCCACGCCGAAGACATCCTGCGGATCCTGCGGCAGGAGTGGAGCCTGAGCAACGAGCAGGCGGTGAAGATCACCTACAAGGCCGAACGCGACGGCACCGGATCCACCGCCCCCTCGCGCCGCCCCGAGCAGCTGATCAAGGATTTCGCCAACTCTTACAACCCGCGCGTGGCCGTGACGGTGGACATGATCGCCACCGGCACCGATATCAAACCGCTGGAGGGGGTGGTGTTTCTGCGCATGGTGCGCTCACGGGCGCTGTTTGAGCAGATGAAGGGGCGCGGGGTGCGGGTGATGGCCGATGCCGATTTCCAGGCGATCAGCCCCGATGGCGGCAGCAAAACCCAGTTTGTGCTGATTGATTGCGTGGGTGTGATGGAGGAGCTGAAAGCCGACCCCCCGCTCGATGGCGACCCAAGCGTGCCGTTTGCCAAGTTGCTGGAACTGGTGCGCTTCGGCAACCGCGACGAGGAGGTGCTCTCCTCCCTGGCAGCGCGGCTGGATCGGATGGACCGGCGGCTGACGCCCGATCAACAGGCCCAGCTGGCGGCGGTGCCGAGCGCCCCGCCGCTGCGCGATCTGGTGGCCCATGTGCTCGATCGCCTCGACCCCGACCGGTTGCAAAGCGAAGGCCGCGAAGCACTGCTGGAGGAAGCCGCCGCACCCCTGGCCCACAACCCGCAGCTGTGCGAAGCGCTGCTCACGGTGCGCCAGCAGCAGGAGATCACGGTGGATGTGCTCACCCACGACCGGGTCACGTTTGCGGGTGCGCGGCCCGATCAGGCGCTGGATTACGGCGCCAGCGCCGCCGGGCTCACCAGTGCGTTTGAGGCCTATTGCCGCGAGAACCGCGACCAGCTCGATGCCCTGAGCGTGCTGTATGCCAAGCCCTATGGGGCGCGGATCACGCGCGCCAAGCTGATGGAACTGGCCCAGGCGATCCAGCGGCCGCCGCGCCAGTGGACCAGTGAAGCCCTGTGGCAGGCCTATGAGCAGGTGGAGGCCAACCGGGTGAAGGGCGCCAGCAAGGGCAAACACCTCACCGATCTGATCTCCCTGGCCCGCCATGCGCTGGGCGTGGAGGAGCAGCTGGTGAGCTTTCAGGATCAAGCGGCCGAACGCTTCGTCGGCTGGCTGGCCCAGCAGGCCAACCGCGGCCGCAGCTTCACCGAGGAGCAACGGAGCTGGCTGGAGCTGATCCGCGATCAGATCGTCGTCGACCTGGAGGTGCGCCTGGAAGACCTCGACGAACCGCCCTTCGCCCAACGTGGCGGCCTGGGCAAGGTGTATGCGTTGTTTGGCCAGGAGCTGGAGGGAATCGTGGCGGAGCTGAATGAGGTGGTGGCGGCGTGAGTGAGTTCCCGCTGGTGAAGCTGTCAGAGGTTGTGCGGCTCAACCCGCGCAATCCCGACGTCGTGCCAGCAGAGACAGACCTTGTGACCTTTATACCGATGGCAGCCGTCGAAGCGGAAACAGGCCGCTTCGACGGCAGCGAGACACGAGTATGGAGTGCTGTCAAAAAGGGATATACGCGTTTTCAGGAGAACGATGTGCTGGTCGCCAAGATCACTCCCTGCATGGAGAACGGAAAGGCATGTGTTGCCAGACACCTGGAAGGGCTTGTTGGCGCAGGAAGCACAGAATTCCATGTGCTACGATCCATCACATCAAAAGTCGAGCCTGAATGGATTCTGCGTTTCGTCAATCAACGCTGCGTACGCTACGAAGCCAAGCGGCACATGAGCGGAGCCGTAGGCCAACAACGGGTGCCGGCTTCCTTCTACCAAGATCTCCAGCTCCCCCTTCCTGATCTAGAGACTCAGCAGGAACTTCTCGAGCGCCTTGAAGATCATGATGTCAAGATCGACGCCACTGAGCGAGCGCTTTTTGCCATCCAGACCAAGCTCAAGCAGGCCCGCGCCAGCATCCTCAAGGCGGCGGTGGAGGGGAGGTTGGTGGAGACGGACATACCATGGAGCACAAAGCCTCTGCGGGAACTGCTCGCAGAGCCAATGAGGAATGGAAAATCTGCCAAAACGAGCACGAGTGGCAAGGGGGTTCGGATTGCCACGCTCACGGCGGTGACGGCCAATCAGTTCACGGAATCGAATACAAAGCCAGCAGACCTCGATCCATCCGAACTGGATGACCTATGGCTGCAGCCAGAAGATATTTTCGTTCAGCGCTCCAATGCTCCTGAGTTGGTTGGATCGAGCGCCATGTATTCCGGTCAGCCGAACTGGGCCATCTTCCCAGACCTCCTAATTCGGGTACGGTGCTCTCCTGAGATTTTGCCCAAATGGATGCTGACCAACCTCCAAGCCCCGAGCACACGCCGGTATTTCAAGGAGAATGCGAAGTGCAGCTCTGGCTCCATGCCAAAGATCAGTCAGTCCATCATCGCGGAGGCCGTGATCGCTTGCCCTTCCCTCAAGGATCAGGAAGCGACCCTTGAAGAGATTGAGCGCCGCTTCTCCGTTCTCGATCAGGTCGAAGCCACCGTCAACGCCAGCCTCAGGCGCTGCGGTCAGCTGAGGCAGGCGATGTTGAAGAGCGCGTTTGGGGGGTGAACGCTGCCCCTGAGTGGCAGGCAGGGAGCCAGAGGTGGCATAACACTGCGCTGGTGGTGGCCTGCCCACTCGAGGGGCTTGTTCGAAGGCCCTCTGTAGCCTGTGGAAACTTCGTCTACCAATGATACCCTTGCAGAGCATCTGATGAGAAGATTGGCCTTAATACAAAGAAATGGCAATGAACGGGGATGAATGGTTCCGGCTAACCAAGGTAGATGCCGCACAACGCCAGCTTGATATGGCATCTTTCTTATTCATGGTTTCTTGCGAGTATGTGTCTATTCACGCATTAGGGAGACCCTGGAAAACTCAGCCCATCCACGGGACAATGCCCCTGTGATCGCACGAATGGGCTGGGTTCATGGGCGGTAAGTAGCTCGGGTTCGGCGATTACGAGCAGACCACGGCCAAGAAGCGCACCAAGCGCGAGAAGTTTCTGGCTTAGATGGAGAAGGTGGTGACCTGGAAGGCACTCATCGATCTGATCGAGCCTCACTACCCCAGAACCAGCAAGAAAGGCGGCCGACCTCCCTACCCGCTGGTCACGATGCTGCGGATTCACCTGATGCAGCAGTGGTATTCGCTCAGCGACCCAGGCATGGAAGAGGCGCTGATTGAGGTGCCCACCATGCGCCGTTTCGCCGGGATCGACCTGATCAGCGACCGAATTCCCGATGAGACCACGATCTTGACGTTCCGCCACCTGCTGGAGAAGCACAATCTCGGCGAGCAGATCTTTGAGACGGTGAAGGCCCACCTCAAGGACAACGGCATGGCCATGAAGCAAGGCACGATCATCGATGCCACCTTGATCGCAGCTCCCAGCTCCACCAAGAACGAGAAGGGGGAGAGGGATCCTGAGATGCACCAGACCTGCAAGGGCAAGCAGTGGCACTTTGGGATGAAAGTCCACATTGGGGTCGACAAGGACACCGGCCTGATCCACTCAGTGGAAACCACTGCCGCCAATGTGCATGACCTGACCCCAGCGGCAGAACTCCTCCACGGTGAGGAGGAGGTGGTGTACGCGGATGCTGGCTATCAAGGGGTTGAGAAACGAGAGGAGATGGAGGGCAAGACCGCCAAGTTTCGGGTTGCCATGCGCCCCGGCAAGCGTCGGGCATTACCGGATACGCCCGATGGCCGACTGGAGAATTTGGTGGAGGCTGCCAAGGCTCACATCCGGGCCAAGGTGGAGCATCCTTTTCGTGTGATCAAGCAGCAGTTCGGCTTTCAGAAGACCAGGCTGCGGGGCATGACCAAGAATCGGTGCAAGGTGAATGTGCTGGCCGCACTGACCAACCTGTTCTTGGCCCGTCGGCAACTGCTGCTGAGCAGCTGAATATGGTATCATTGTGCCCGTTGGGCCGCGATCAAGGCAAAAACAGGATAAGAATAAGCCGAAATCAAGAATATTTAGCTAATTTACGACTTGAGGGCACCTCGAAAAATACCGGTTTACCCTGGAAGCACCGATCGAGACTCATTTCCTAGCCGGCGTCGGCCTTGGTAAATGGTCGAGGGAAGGCCGATTTTTCGAGGTGTCCTTGAGACGCAGGCATCAGTTCAATTCGAACAGGTTGCCCCTGATGGCGTTTGCGCGAATGGCGTTGCCCAGAGCTTCCCCAGCACATGGACAGGGTTTATGGACGGTTAAACCGCCGTTCAGACCGTGCTCTATGGGTGTTCGCTCAACCGTTCAGTTTGTGAACAGCACTCATCTAAGTCAGAACCCCGCACGACCAAGAGACCTATAGTTATGGGAGCAAAATATTAATTGTGAACTACCCAAAGATTTCAATTGTTACGCCTTCATTCAATCAAGATGAATTTCTTGAGCAAACAATTCAGTCAGTTGTTTCGCAGAACTATCCAAATCTTGAATACATTGTAATTGATGGAGGGAGTTCCGACAATTCGCCAGCAATTATTGAAAAGTATTCAGATAAATTATCTTATTGGGTAAGCGAACCAGACGGAGGACATGGAAATGGATTAAACAAAGGGTTCAGTCAGTCAACTGGCGAAATAATGGGATGGATTAATAGTGATGACATGCTTACAGCATGGTCTCTTAGGACTATTGCAGAAATATTTACCAAGTTTCCACACGTTAACTGGATTCACGGAACAAACTCATGGTGGAATAGACAAGGACAAATGATTAATGCATCTGAAACACGAAAGAATATATATGATTACCTCACTGGTAATTATGCTTGGATTCAGCAAGAATCAGTTTTTTGGAGAAGGTCTCTATGGGACAAAGCGGGAAGCATAATTACGACAGACCTTGAATTCATGGTTGACGGCGAATTGTGGTCTCGCTTCTTTTTAATAGATGAACTTTACACAGTCAACTGTGTTCTCAGCGGTTACAGAACCTACGGAGACAATAGGGCGGGCAAAAATTATAGCACGTGCATTAGCGAGATGCAAGATCTTGTGATGAAATTGGAGTCCAAATGCGACCCCAAAGTTTTGCGAAATGCCAAGTCATTAAGGCGAATTATCAAGGCAGCGCAACTTCTCCCAATCAGAAAAACGATTGGAGCATCATATGCACAAAGAATAGTTGGGAGAACAGTAGGAAGAAAACTGTTTAATGAAACGGGTTACAAAACAATTTCGTGGGATACCGCAACAAATGACTGGGTTGAAAATCGCCGTCCATTCAGATGACATACAGCAAGTAGACGAAATGACGGGCACCCGAAGGTCAATAATCAGTGACACACTAGTGACACACGAAACATATGCTCATCAAAACCCTTGCAATGACTGGGGTTTTGACTACGTCGTGTAATCGGCGTTGATGCGCATGTACTGATCGGAGAGGTCACAGCCCCAGGCCAGGCCGCAGCCATCGCCTCCCCCCACCGCCAGACGGATCGCCACGCTGTCGCCCCGCTGCGGATCGGGGTCGAGATAGGCGCCGGCGGCGCGGGCCCCAGGTAGGCAGAAGCGGCGGGGCGATCGAAGGGCAGGGGCTGGCCGGCCGCCATCAGCTGGTGGGGACCGAGCCAGAGGGCGACGGCATCGGGATCGAAGCCAACCCCAGCGCGGCCGGCGGCGGCGACGATCCGGCCCCAGTTGGGATCCCGGCCGTGGATGGCCGTCTTCACCAGCGACGATGAGCAGATGGTGCGGGCGATGGCGCGGGCTTCCTGCTCAGACGCTGCCCCTTCCACCCGCACCTCGATCAGGCAGGTGGCCCCCTCCCCATCGCGGGCGACGGCGCGGGCCAGCTGCCGGGCCACCGCCGTCAGGCCGGCCTCCAGGGCCTCGAAATGCTCCGCTGCCAGGGCGGGTCCCGCCGCCAGGGCCAGCACCGTGTCGTTGGTGCTGGTGTCGCCGTCGTCAGTGATGGCATTGAACGACCGCTCTACGGCCCGGCCCAGCATCGCGCCCCAGACCTCGGTGGGAATGCCGGCATCACAGCTCAGGGTGGCAGGCAGGGTGGCCATGGCGGGGTGGATCATGCCGGAGCCCTTGGCCAGCCCGCCGATGCGCACGGTCTGGCCGCCCAGGTCGGCCTCCAGGGCGATCTGCTTGTCGACCAGGTCGGTGGTGAGGATGGCGGTGGCGGCGGCGCTGCCCCCCTCGGGGCCCAGGGCGGCCACCAGTGGATCGAGGCCGGCCAGCAGGGTGTCGATCGGGATCGGCACGCCGATCACTCCTGTGGAGCAGATCAGCACCTGCTCCGGCACCAGGCCGAGCCGTTCGGCGAGGGCGGCGGTGGCCGTGAGGCTGTCGGCGAGGCCGCGGGCGCCGGTGCAGGCGTTGGCCTGGCCGGAGTTGGTGAGCACGGCGCGGGCGCCGCCGCCGGTGGCGGCCGGTCGCTCGGCGCAGAGATCCACGCAGGCGGCCCGCACCCGGTTGGTGGTGAAGCTGCCGGCGCAGACGGCGCAGACGGCGCCCTCAGGGGCCAGCACCAGGCAGAGATCGGGCTTGCCGGAGGCCTTGAGGCCCGCGGTGATCCCCGCCGCCAGGAAGCCACGCGGGGCGGTGACGCCGCCAGGGACAGGGCGCCAGCATATCGATGAGCTCAAGGGGCAGGGCGAGGCTGCTGGCATCCTGCCGGTGGGGCGGGCCCTTTCGGCAGCGGGGCACAATTTGGCTGCAGAACCGCGATCCTGTCGATGAAATCGGTCAAGTTCTTGACAAGACGGGCGTAGAGATGACCTCCTCAACCCAGCCCCCGCCGCAGCGCCGCATCGGTCTCACCGGTGGCATCGCCACGGGCAAGAGCAGCGTGGGGCTGCTGCTGGCGGAGCACTGGGGCCTGCCGGTGCTCGATGCCGACGTCTACGCCCGCGAGGCGCTTGCACCGGGAACCCCGGCCACCGCTGCGGTGCTGGCACGCCACGGCGCCGCCGTGCAATCAGCGGACCCCACCGGAGCGGCCAGCCTCGACCGGGCTGCCCTGGGCCGGATCGTGTTCGCCGACCCAGGGGAACAACGGTGGCTGGAGCAGCTGGTGCATCCGATCGTGCGCCGGCGCTTCGATGCCGAGCTGGCCAGGCTCCAGGCGGCCCGGGTGGTGGTGCTGATGATCCCGCTGCTGTTTGAGGCCGGCCTGGAGGGGCTCTGCAGCGAGGTCTGGCTGGTGGACTGCGACGAGGCCGAGCAGTTGGCGCGCTTGATGGCGCGGGATCACTGCAGCGAGGCCGAGGCCCGCAGCCGCATCGCCGCCCAGTGGCCCCTGGCCCGCAAGCGCCTTCTGGCTGATCGGGTGATCGACAACCGCGGGGCACCTGCCGCCTTAGAACCGCATGTGGAGCGGGCCCTGGGGCTCAGCCCTTCAGCTTCTCGCTGAGGATCCGGTTGGCGGTGAATTCCAACCACGTTGTTCTGCAGACAAAGCCACCCCACTGCCGGCCTGGCACCGATCAGTCGGGAACGGCTGATTCGTGCGCACCTTGATGAGGGCGTGCCACTCAAGGCCCTCGTGGCGCAAGCTGGAATGAGTCCCCCACGATTCATGCCTGTCTAACGCTCAAGATCAGAAGCGGGGAGCAGCCTCGGCCTAGGCATTTCCCTTCGCCCCCCCGTCTTCTGCATCTTGAGCGTTAGGCGATTTAATATCTGGTTATCCACGACGTTCTGATGGCTCTTTGAGGTCGCACATACTTCAAGATTACATCATGTTCAGTTAGATCTTCCAAGTTCCACGCACCTTCTCCGCCAGGTACGATACCGGAGATCAATCGAAACGCCTGACCTGCTTGAAGCCCGCAATCCGCTTCAATCTCATTAAGTGCGATGGCTTCCCCAGATCGTCTCACTGCCAGCTTGTTCAACCAGCCCTTCAAGCGAATGCGCGCAGATTCATCCGGCAGAGGCACATCCTTTAGGTCGGAGACTTCATTAGAGTTGCTCGATGTCTGACTATAAATGCTTCTTGGGTCTTGTGCATTCGGTCCAGTTACCGCAAAGACCTCTACTCTCCCAAAGCCTTTGGCAAGTTCAAGTGAGCCCAATGGCCAAGCCTTAGGAGCAGAGCCTTGAACCTCGCGAAGACGATCTGCAAATGCCTGGGTGCAAAAGACAGCGCCTGGGGCTGTGACAGGCTCAAGACGTGCAGCCACATGAACTGCTTCTCCGAAGACATCAAATTCATTACGCAGAGCGTTTCTACAACAGATAATTTCTCCTAAGTGCAGTGAGACTCTGCAGGCTAGACCAGATGAAACTCCACTTTCAGGATACGAGTTTGCAAAGAACTCTTGTATTCGCAGGGCCATTTCTGCGGCTGTCTTGGCACTTTCAAATGTTGCGACAATAGAGTCGCCCCAGGTATTAATGAAGTCGTAGCCTTCTAGCCTTTGCGAAAGAGCTTCAAGACCCTTGGATGCATAGGCATGAATCTCGCTTGCTGGCAGCTTGCTCCAACCTGATACATCCATAAAGAGGATTGATCTTGTTTTCGAAGAGAATCTTTCATCTGCGGCATTTGAAGACGTCTTGACTGCGTTGATTGGTGTATCTGTTTCTGCCTTAATCCAGGATACGGAAACGAGCCTTTGGATCACAAGGATCTCGGATTCTGCCACCAGCCGATATATGCCTCTTGGATCCCATGGAGGAGACGGGCAATCGAGATACCCAGCGACAGATATGCCTGAGGCGTAAGCCTCGTATGCAGCACTTCCAGGGCTACTCACGAGGCAGAGAATATCTTCGAAGGTTTGCGAACTTGAAGCCATGAACTTGTGATCAGTGTAGATAGCCTAACTAGTTCTTAGGTGGTTTCCGTGAACCACGGCCCATCAGCCATGGGCAATCTCTAGATCGCTGTTGCAGCCTAGCCTCGCGAGGCCTTCCCGGCCAGCACAGCTTTGGTTCACGGGTCTGAGAACCAAAGCTCTACCCGATCAACAAGTGGCGCGGCATCTCTGCCAGTCTCAGACTCCAATTCACCCACCCCTACGTTCCCTCCTCATCAAAGTAGTCGCCGTCAATCTTCGGAATCTTCAGCACTCGCGCATTCACGCCCACCTCATGGTCGATCATCAGGCTGGCCAGCCGTTGGCCGTCGATCAGCACCATGCCCTCCACCGAGCGGGCAAACTCCAGCGCCTGGGCCGTGTAGCTGGAGGTGGCGATGAACACCCCCTTGCGCGCCTTGTGGCCGGCCAGGGCGCCGTAGAACTCCTGCAGCTCCGGGCGGCCCACACTGGCCTGCCAGCGTTTGGCTTGCACGTACACCTTCTCCAGGCCCAGCCGGTCGAGCGAGATCACCCCATCGATGCCGCCATCACCGGCGCCACCCACGCGCTGCAGATCACTGCGGCTGGTGCCGTAGCCCATCGCATGCAGCCCAGCAGCTCCAGCAGTTCCGCCTCGGCCGCCTGCCGCAGCTCCTGCAGCGCCTCGCCCAGCTGATCGTCCGGACTGGCCACAGCGGCGCTGCTCGCCTCGCCGCCATCCTCTGCCGCCGGCCTGAGGCGCACGTCCACATAGCCCATCGCCAGTTCGCGGGCCACCTCGGCAGCCAGCGGCTGCGGATGGCGCTCCAGAAACTCGCGCCCCGCCGGGGTGATCTGCCAGCTGCCCCGCCGCGGACTGCTCGACAGCCCCGCCCGCTTCAGCCGGTCGTGCGCCCATCCCGCCCGGTTCCGGTAGATCGGCTGCGCACCGCTGGGCAGCAGCTCCTGCTTCTGCTCCTCCGTCACCCCCAGCGCCGCAGCCGCCGCTTCAGCCGCCTGGCGGGCCGCCATCCCGTCGGGGTGCTGGGCCAGCACGCACAGCAGCGGTTCGATGAACTGGTCGTAGGTGGGAACGGGCATTTGACCATCCTACGAACCGCTTAACTTGCCTTCCAAAGCTACGCATTCGTCACGGAGAATGTGAACATCGCGCACAGCAATGGCCCAAACCACATCATCCATGATCGTTGGGTAACCGTGGGTCAGCTGATTGCGGAAATCAACAATCCGCCTTGCGTTAGTGATCGAAGCGAAGCTGTCTGGGTCTCGATGCGATAGCGCTAAAATGGCTTCGCCAATGATGGTGAATTCTCGTTCAGTAGCCCGACGGAGGATCCGGCTCTGGCGATACTCTTCTACAGCAATATCCTTGAGCATAGCCTGAATTGAGTCGCAGCACTCGATGATGTCTCTCAGGTAGGCTCGGCTATCGCGCGACATAAAGATCACGCTTGCTGCTGTCAATGCTGGCAATGACGTATGGATTTTTGATGGCATCCGCCATCACCAGGTCAACGGGAGTAGCCAGAATGCTCCTCAGTTCTTCCAGTAAGCCGAAATAGGCGTCAACGAGCTCGAAGGGGGGCAGCGTCGTGAACTCCACGAGGAGATCAACGTCGCTCACGCCTGGCTGATAATCGCTCCGCAAGATTGAACCAAATGCCGACATGCGGGCAACGTGATGGCGCTTGCAGGCCATCGCAATGGCGTCTTGTTTATCTTCAAGAAGACTGGCCATGGTCAGTGCTCAATCGCATCCAGCGCAGCCTCGGCATCCAGGCCGGGATCTCCGTCAGCCCGAAAGCTCTCCAGCCGTCGATCGATCAGCTGTCGATCAGCTTCGGTGAGCTCAGGGCCCATCTGCTCGGCAGCGATCGAATCCCAGAGCGTCTGCACCAGCTCCAGCCGTTGTCCCAGGGGCAGCGTCAGCAGGTCTTTCAACAGGTGCTGTGCCGGCCAGGGCCGGAGAACTCGCTGCAATTCACCGTAGCGAGGGGTTGGGGTCGGAGCACCAGCGGGCTCCCATCATCATGGCTCCTGCGGCGGCTGGCTGATCAGAGCGAGGAAGGCCTGGAGTCGGGCGGAAGATCCGCCTTGAGCAGGCGCCGCGCAGGTCTCCCACGTCGCTTTCGTACGCCGGTGGCTGGGCATAGGGATCGCTGGCCAGCAGCTCAAGCAGGGCCTGGGCCCTCTGCTTCAGGGCCGGTGACGCTGAGGCGAGCTTGCGGGCGTCTTTCTGGGCCTGGTTGGTGAACAGAATCGTGCAGCTCACCAGCCTGGTTCGCTGCTCAACTCAGACACATCCGCGGCCATCCCTTCCAGGATCGATTCACGCATCCCTGGCATCGACACCAGATGCAGCGTCTCCTGGATGGCACGCCAATCCTCTTCTGAGAGGAGCACGGCATTGCCCCGCTTGCCGGTGATCTGCACAGGCTCATGCGAAGCGCCCACCTCATCGATCAGCGCATACAGCCGCTTGCGTGCTTCCGTGGCAGACACCGTGGCCATGGCCGCTCTGCTCTCCGTACGTAAAACGTACTGGGCCTGGCGCTGTTTGGTGGTGTCGCAGGCGGCACAGGTGATCGTCCACCGTGTCGGCGTGAACGTGCCCGGCCGCCAGATCGGCGCGGGTTTCCAGCAGAGCCAGGAGGCCCTGCTTGGCCCGCGCGCGCCACGACTGAGTACGGTGTTTCGCTGTACCATGAATCAAAAGTCGGGACGCGGCGATGGCAGTCGACGAACGCTTGGATCTCAAGCTCAGCGCAGCCGACAAGCAGTTGTTCGCCCAGGCCGCTGCCATTGAAGGCTTGAGCATGGCCGCCTTTGTGCGCTCAGCCGCCAAGCAGCGAGCCGCCATCGCCATCCAGCAGGAGCGCCAGCTGCGCCTTTCCCAGCAGGATTTCACGGCGTTTCAGGCCGCCATCGCCGAACCCTTCGCACCCAATCCCGCCCTGCAGGCTGCTCTGAACGACGCCGGCAACCGCGTCAACCGTGTTTGAGGAGCAGCGGCTCGATCCCAAACGCCACGATCGCAAAGGCTTCAGCTGCGGCGTCGAAGCCCTCGATCGCTTTCTCCAGCAGCACGCCCACCAGGCCATGAGCCGGGGCGTTAGCCAGACGTTTGTGCTGGTTTCAGCGGACAACACCGCCGCGATTGCCGGCTTCTACACCCTGGCTCCTGCTGAGGTTTCGCTTACTGACCTGCAGATTGGCGATGCGCGGCCCCTGCCTCCCTACCCCGTGCCCTGCTTCCGGATAGGACGCCTCGCCCGTGATCAGCGCTGGAGCGGCCAGGGCATCGGGCCGCTGCTGCTGGGCTGCGCCGTGCAGCGGTGCCTCGATGCCAAGCGCTCCGTGGGCGGTTACGCCCTGGTGGTGGATGCCAAAGATGCCGCTGCCGCAGGGTTCTACTTGCGGCATGGGTTCAGGGCTTATCGGGATACGCCTGGGAGTTTGTACTTGCCTCTGGGGGGCTGACGCCCTCGCTCGACGAGCTCACGCTGCAGGCTCCCCCAGTCCTCCGGCAGCTCGCCGCGCTGCAACATCCGCGTGAACACCGCGTAGCAGTCGTTGCGATCCCCGTCCTTGCGCGGGAAGCCCAGCCAGAGGATCAGCAGCAGGCGCCGGCCCTCCGCCTCAAACGGCCGAAAGGACAGCCGGTAGCGATCGGGCAGACCCAGGCCCTTGAGCCGGCCATAACGGCGCAGCGGTCCAGTGAGGGCAAAACGGCTGGCGTAGGGATCGGCGGCGATCCGCTCCTTGATCCCCTCCATCACCGCCGCCAGCAGCTTCACCGGGGGGTGCTGAAGAAAGGCCTGGGGTTCCAGCTCCTGCTTGAGCCGCTTCACCTCGGCTTTGAGCTCGGCGTACTGCCTGGCGAACAGCTGGGGCTGGAAGGCGATCTCCCAACCGTGACGCACAAGCGGCGGACTCATGCCCCGCCCGTTGCATCCGCTGCGTCAACCGTCACGCCAGCCAGCAGCTCCTCGTCTTCTGCGGCCATGGCCTCGGTGTAAGGCACGGGGCCCTGCTCGGCGGTGAGTGCCTGGCGGCTGAGGAAATCAAGGAACAGCCCGAGCATCAAGCTGTCCTCGTCGGCCTCGCCCTGCGGCTGGTCTTCTGGCTCCAGGCGCAGCAACAGCGTGGTGTCGTTCAGCACCTCCACCTGGCCGGCAGCGCCGGCGAACTGGGGATGGTCGCGGTAGAAGGCCGCCGGCAGCCGCAGGCCGGAGGAGTTGCCGATCCGGGCCGGGGTGACGCGATACGGGGAAGCCGTCATGACAGCGGTGCGCTTCCGGACTTACATCACGTTAGTCCGGTGATCGATCGGCTGACAGCCCTGCGGAGCGCCGTTGCCGCACGCATGGACTCCTGCAACCGTGGCGGTGTTGTTCAGGCGTCCGGGCAAGCCTCCAGCAGGTCCGCCGCCCATGGGGGCAGCGGACCCATAGGCCGCTCCAGCACGCCATCGCAGAGGCTGAACACCGGCAGGAACGGGGATGCGGCAGAGGAATTGTCGAACACGCGCAACTCGTCCACGAGCGGGATTGTGCGACGCACGTGCGCGAGCGTTCGGGGGATGCGGCTGATCACCTTGTCTTCAGGAACGTGATGGCCCCGTTCACTCACCCGCTGGCTCACGCGAGCCAGATTGAGCTCAGGGTGCTGCAGATGGATCAGCACCAGGATGATCCGGTAGCCGAGTGATCTGGCCCGGGCGACAACATCGATCTTGGCCGGATGGGAATAGACGGTTTCGTAGCAAAAGCTCAAGCCCTGAAGCAGCAGGCTGTCGCGTTGCTGGTCAGCCAGTCGGGCCGCCGCATAGCTGTTGGCTTCTGGCGCCTCGGGGTAGGCCAGGCGGGCCAGAACGTCGGCATTCACGAAGGGCAGACCCAGCCGCTCCAGCGCCAGGCGATGGAACGTGGATTTGCCGGCTCCGTTGCCGCCCACCAGCAGCCACAGCTGGGGTTGGTTGGTCAAGCGGCCGGTGGCTCCAAGGGCTGGAACTCGCCATCGCGAAACTGACCGATCACGCGACTGCCATCGGGGCCGAGGCGCTCCAGCAGGCCGGGATGGTCGGCGCAGGCCTGATAACGCTCGGCGGCCGTTGTCACCGCCCTGGCGAGTGCACCGGAGCGCCGATCAGCGTCGAGAGCGGCAAACACCGCGCGGCTGTCCAGCGGGGTGCCCTGAATCGGCTCCACCCTGAGCCGTGCCACGCCGCACTGCACGGCCAGAAGACTGTCGGGATCCACCAGGCCAGCAACCTGCTGTCCGAGGGCTGCCCAGTATTCGATCTGCTGGGCGGCACTGCGATGGTGCCTGGCACCAGCCTGCACCGCACGTTCCATCAGATCGGCCTGGAGACGCACCGGGTTGGAGGCTTTCGCCACAGCTGAAGCTCCTCGATAGCGACGCGATCAGTGTAGCGGTCTGCTACAGCCCTTTGCTCCCGGCCTGCCTAGAGTTGCTCAACGGCATGCGGCAGGTCACCGTGGCGGAAGCCAAGGCGCAGCTCTCCAGCCTTCTCGATGCCGTGGAGCGCGGCGAGCCCGTGCTGATCACCCGCCGCGGCAGGGCCGTCGCCGAGCTGGTGCCCCGGCGGGCGGTGCGCGATCTGCTGCCCAGCCTCCAGGCCCTGCGCGATGAGGCGGCTGGGCCACCGGCTTGCGGGCGGCCGATGCCCTGCACCTCGCGATTGCCTCCGGTAGGGCCGCCCAGCAGCTGGGGCTCGACGCCATCCTGATCGGGCAGCCAAAGAGCCCTGACGCCACGGAACAAACGTAGTAGCTTCAACTACAGCGGTCAACAAGCCATGGCCCAGACGCGAACTGCAGCCAAAGGCGCCGGCACGCCCCAGGCGGTTCGGCTTCCTCAGGAGCTGATCGACCGCATCGACCGCTACGCCGCGAGGCTTGAGGGTGAGCTGCACCTCTCGGTGAGCCGCAGCGATGCCCTGCGGCGTCTGCTCACCCTGGCGCTGGAGGATGCCGAAGACACCGCCGAAGCGGAGGCCATCCTGCGGGCCAATGAACCACGGGTGAGCTGGGAGGAGCTCAAATCCGGCTCGTTCTCCCTCCAGGAGGCAGAAGCACCTTGAGCTACCGGATCGAATTCGTTCGCTCCGCCGCCAAGGCCTATGCCCGGCTCGACCCAACCCTGCAACGCCGTGTCGACCGGGAACTCACCCGGCTAGGCGAAACGCCGCGCCATCCGGGCGTGATCCGCCTGCAATCGGATGATGAGCTCTACCGCGTTCGCATCGGTGATCTGCGCCTGCTGTTCAGCGTGGAAGACCAGATTCTGCTGGTGCTGATCGTCAAAATCGGCCATCGCGGTTCCGTCTACCGCGCCTGATCGTCGCCCCACCTTGTTGTTCACCCGATGAGCACCGACGCCAACCGCATCGTTCAGAAGCTCTGGAGCTACTGCACCGTGCTGCGCGACGACGGGCTCTCCTACGGCGACTACCTGGAGCAGCTCAGCGTGCTGCTGTTTCTCAAGCTCGCCCATGAGCAGACGCAGCCGCCGTGGAATCAGGCCTCGCCGATTCCCGAGGGCTACGACTGGAGCACCCTGGTGGGCCGCGATGGCGTGGAGCTGGAAACGCAGTACCGCCGCGTGCTCGAACACCTGGGCAAACAGCACGGCCTGCTCGGGCTGGTGTTTCGCAAGGCCCAGAACAAGATCCAGGATCCCGCCAAGCTCAAGCGCCTGATCTCCGACCTGCTCGACAAGGAGCAGTGGCTGATCCTCGACGCCGACATCAAGGGCGACGCCTACGAAGGCCTGCTGGAGCGCAACGCCCAGGACACCAAATCCGGCGCCGGCCAGTACTTCACGCCCCGGCCGATCATCGACGCGATCATGGCCTGCCTGGCGCCCCAGCCCGGCGAAACACTGATCGATCCGGCCTGCGGCACCGGCGGCTTTCTGATCGCGATGTATCTGCACATCGTGAACACGTTCCCGGCGATGACGCGCGAACAGCGCGATCACCTGCGCCATCAAGCGCTGCATGGCGTCGACATCGTGCAGTCGGTGATCCGGCTCTGCGCCATGAACCTGCTGCTGCACAACGTGGGGCCCACCGCCGCCCAGCTCGATGCCAAACGCCGGGAGCTGCTGGAGGGCGGCCTGCCCGCCGATCAGGTGGATGCCCAGCTCGACGATCTGCTGCCCGTGCGCACCG
>Ga0208364_1000135_pt1 | contig 17712 bp, 24 predicted proteins | sample LakMenEpi08Jun12_FD_150680 | JGI IMG/M metagenome (GOLD analysis project Ga0208364, IMG submission 150680) | Freshwater microbial communities from Lake Mendota, WI - 08JUN2012 deep hole epilimnion (SPAdes) | ecosystem: Environmental > Aquatic > Freshwater > Lake > Epilimnion/Euphotic zone ...
CTTATGGCAGCTCGGCACTGACACAGTAGGTCGTTTAGGTCTAGCTAGTCTACAGAACTGTGCATTCACTGTGATAGATCAACCAGTACGTCCCTTCACCTGGGCAATGGATTTATTAATGTTAGGTTCAGGAGTAGGTTATAACATTCAGCGTGAGCATGTTGCTAAGCTTCCTCCAGTTAATGTTAACTTCTCTGCTCCTACTCGTGTAGATAGCAATGATGCTGACTTTATTGTACCTGACTCTCGTGAAGGATGGGTTAAGCTCCTCGGTAAGACACTGAAGGCAGCCTTCTTATCTAACACTGCTACGACCTTTACTTACTCAACGAAGCTAGTACGTGGTAAGGGTTCTCCTATCAAGGGCTTTGGTGGCACTGCTTCAGGTGCTGAGGATTTATGTTGGGGTATTGCTAAGATTAGTGAGATCTTAGAGAAGAGAGTAGGTAGACAAGTACGTTCTATTGACTGCCTCGACATCATGAACATTATCGGTGCAGTAGTAGTCGCTGGTAATGTAAGACGTTCTGCTCAGATTGCTATTGGTGATCCTGATGACGTTGAATACTTGCTGGCTAAACGGTGGGACATGGGTAATATTCCTTCATGGAGAGCTATGTCTAATAACAGCGTAGTATGTAACGACTTCAAAGATCTACATGAGTATTTCTGGGATGGGTACGAAGGCAAGGGTGAGCCTTATGGTTTAATTAACCTAAAGCTTAGTAGAAAGATTGGAAGACTGGGAGAGACTCAGTACCCTGACCCTAAGGTAATGGGTTACAATCCTTGTGCTGAGCAGTCCTTAGCTCCTTATGAGACTTGCTGTTTGGCTGAGGTGTATCTATCGAATGTATCTAGTAAAGCAGAGTTTATTGATATCTGTAAACTATTATATCGAATCAACAAGCACAGTCTCGCATTACCCTGCCATCTCGAAGAGACTGCAGATATTGTGCATAGTAATATGCGGATGGGCATCGGAGTTACTGGTGTCTTGCAAGCAAGTGATGAACAGCGTAGTTGGTTGTCTGAAGCTTATGAAGAGTTACGAGCTTTTGATAAGGAGTATAGTGCTAAGCATGGCTTTCCTGAGTCAGTAAAACTTACCACTGTTAAACCTTCAGGTACTCTGTCGTTACTACCAGGTGTAACTTCTGGTTGCCATCCTGCTTATTCTAGACACATGATTCGTAGGATTCGTATCTCAGCAGACCACGCTTTAGTACAAGTCTGTCGTGATCATGGATATCCTGTGGAGTATCAGCGTAACTTTGACGGTAGTGAAGATCATAGCACCATGGTAGTTAGCTTCCCATTCTGTTATCCAGAGGGAACAAAGCTTGCTGCTGAGATGACTGCGATTGATCAGTTAGAAGTTGTGAAATGGTTACAAGCTAATTGGTCAGACAATAGTGTTTCCTGTACAGTGTATTATCGTAAGGAAGAACTACCTGAGATTAAGAAGTACCTTGCTAAGAACTACAAGAACAATCACAAGTCCTTGTCTTTCTTGCTACACAATGAGCATGGTTTCCATCAAGCACCATTAGAGGAAATCACTAAGGAGCAGTATGATGAGCTAGTCGCTAAGACTCGTTTGATTACTAAGGTAGATGAAGCAAACTTTGATGGAGGGGACGAGTGTGCCAGTGGTGCATGTCCAGTTAAATGAAGATTGAACTGCTATGCTTAACTGAGAATGAGGATGGGTCTGCTGATATGGAAGTAGAGTTAGACGAAGAAGCTAAGACTCTTCTCATTCAGGTGGGCTTAGAAACCCTGATCACTAGAGTAGTTGATAAATACAAGGAAGAATCAAATGAGTCTTGAACTATATTTTCTCACTGGATTTATGGTGGGTTTTGAATACGTCGCTGAGTATGATGATTGTCGACATCTAATCGTAGACTTAGGAATATTCAGACTACTGTTTTCTTTTGAGCTGTAACTTAAGAGCCCCTTCGGGGGCTTTTTCACTTGAAGGGACGAGTACCAGTCTTATCAATAATTAAGGCTTGTTTCTTGGGTGTCTCAGAAGGGGTGTTAGGAACGCTTATATGCGTCCAAGAGGCGAATTCTTCGATGATCTGATGGTAGGGTATATCCGCTTTAATGCAAGCCTCTACGACCTGTTTAGGGGTCATTCCTGGGACTCTGATATCAGCAGCACAACCTAGCCTATGCTGGCTAGTGTCCTTACTACCGACAGAGTCATTGACTGATTTAGATCTAAAGCCTGAGTTAATCATGATTGGTTTACCTAGGAGACTTCTAACCTGCTCAAGCAAAGCTGCTAGTCTAGTTAAGTTAGCAACCTCTGTAGCGTTAGGGGTATTGTCTAGGTTCTTACGCTCTGCTACTTCAGAGTGAGTAAGTTCTTCTAAGGTAAAGTTATTGCTTAGGTTCATCTTTCTTCGCCTTCATATCCATGATTTTCTCTAGGGTACGACCTCCAAAGTAAAAGGACATAATCAACATCCCCCACTGACCGAGAAGCTCAACGTACTTTTCATTAGCATTAGACCCAAAGGCTGACATCATAGCAAATATAAAGTAAGCACCTAGAATAAAGATTAATGTCATAGGGCGTATGTTCTTAGACAACCAGCTATCACTAGCCATGTCAGCTTCTTGACGCTTAGTAAGCTCTTGGGCTTCTATGTTATCAGCGTTTAACTCAGCAAGCTTTCCTTCTTGCTGCATTTGTAGTAGTTCTTTCTGAGCCTTTGCCTTAGCTTCTGGATCAGGAATAAACTTATCTAAGACTTTCATCCCAACATCAAATAGTGCCATTAATGGAATCATTGTTTATGCCCCCAGGTTAGATACCAAGCAATGACCGCAGCCACTGCATAGCATATAAACATTGCTCTACGAACCTTTGCCAAATCTTCTTTAAACTCTCTAGTAAGTTCATTGTCTTGTTTCTCTATCTTTTGTTTAATGGTTTCGATTTCATTCCAGCGTTTAGTTCCATGCTTTCTTATGAAATCAGCTTTGACTTTAGCTTCTTCGATACGGATGGATTCTTGACGTTGCCATTCCATCAATGCTCTCTTGAAGTACTGCTCTTTTAAGACTTGAGATTCTCGTATTTGTCTCTTACGCTCTAAGTCTTTCTGCTGTGCTACTGCTGCAGCGTCCTTCTGTACATCGGTAATGCTTTTAGTAATAGATTGACTAGCCTGACGACTAGCATCCATACTATTAGTTACAGACTTTGCTCCTTCTAAAAATCCAAATTGATCTGACATATCTCATTCTTCTAGTTCTAATCCTTTTTTAGCAAGCTTGGCTCTGATAAACTGATCTCTAAATTCAGGATCTCTCATCTTATCCATAAGCATAATATTCGTAGCAGTTTTTCTACCATTCCTAAAAGCTCTTTCTAGCATTACTTTCTGCATAGATGCAGGAGCATTCTGATACCCAGCAGTTTGTATTAATCCTGATGCAGTTGCTTCAATGAACTGACTAGAGATAGCTTGATACTTTCCAATATCTTCTCCAGATAACTCAACACCACGTAGTGTCTTACCTGGTAAGTTATAATCTACTTTAGTTCTAGCAATCTCTTCTTGTAGTTGATTACGTGCAGCAGGGGTAGTTTGTAATCCAGTGTACGCAGCAAACCCAGCAGCAAGATTCGGACGCTCTCCTCCTACCAACATGGACTGAGCTGGTAATTCCTGTCTAGATGGGATAGGTAGACCTAAACCAAAGTCAGGGATACGAGCCTGTACTGCTTCACCAAAGCCTGTAACAACACGAGCATAAGGATCTTGCCCACGTGCTGGAGCTGCTATAATTGACGGTACTAGTAACCCAGCAAATCCGTTTACAAAACTACCACCATATCTCTCTGGATCGTGCAGTGCTTGAAGAAGACCAGAAACACCTTCTAAGTATGTTTTAGATATGATGTTCTTAGTCACACCTGCTACGACATCAATAACTAAATCTTTTTCTTTCTTAGAATCATACTTAGGTTTAGACACATAATCACGTACTGCGTTAATACCATCTACTGAAGAACCCATAATAGTTGCTAAAGGTTCTACACGAGCATAAGCATACCAAGTATCCCCAATCTTAACACTATACTCAGGGATACCAGCAGCAATCATAGCGTTACGCTTAGCAGCATCCTTAGGATATGAACCAGTGATGTTACCTTCAGCTACCTGTTGAGCTAGTGCAGCAGTTATACCAAGTCCAACAGCAGTACGAGCTATCTTAACATCCGTAGGAGTGTTCTTAGAGAATACACCTAAGGGAGTATAAGATAAAGCATCCTTCATAATATTGATAGGAGTCTTAACGAAGGGAATTACTGGAGCTACCCAGGGGTGAGCTGCTCTAAGAGCTAAGAGTTTATTACCAAAGCTACCTAAGTCTGCTTGAAATGTAGCTTGCTTAGCAAAGTTACGTACATCATCAACAAGTTTGACACGTACATTATCAGGTAGTGTAGCTAACTCAGGAGCTTTAAGAACATTATCTTTCCAGTCTAAAGTCTTGGTGTTTACTTTACGTAACGCACTATACACAGCTTCAGTATCACCATACTTACCAGAGGAAGCTAAGCGATATGCTTGAGCATTGTATTCCATGCGACGGAAGATGGACTTGAAGAACTCATCAACACCTACGCTAAGACGACTAGGCACACGAACTACTTGTCCTAATATTTGCTCTGCTTTAGTAGCTCCTTCTTGAGCACCAATAGCACCACGAATTTCAGGCATTGCTGCGTCTAGTGGAGATCCTCTTAATAAACCTTCTTTAGTAAAGTATGCAGATTCTAGCAGACCATCCATTAATCCTCTGAATGCAGGAAGAACTTCTCCGATCTTAACTTTAGATGCTGGATTAACTGCTTGCAGAATACGCTCAGTACCTAAGAGACCTATCTTAGCAATACCTGAGAATGCGTTAACTGCTGTAGTAGCAAGACCAGAGATGTAGGAGTTAACTACGAACTCACCGAACTTGTCTGCCCAGCCTGGCTGCTTTACTGCATCTTTAGTTAAGTTAGCCAGTGCTTCGTTCTTATTAAAACTAGTACCAGGAGAAGCTTTTATAGCAGATACAGCATCTCTTAATGCAAAGATGTCTGACAGTTCTTTACCGCCATTCTTAGATAATCCTTTTAGGATCTCCTCAGTAGAACCAATTACTTTCTTCTGAGCTTTAGCTGCTGCTAAGGCACGACCAATATTAGATACGTTACCAATAGCGGAGAAGAGGATAGGTTTAACTTCGTCGAAGTCTTTCTTAAATACTGCAGCAATCTCAGCGTCAGTCATGCCAGCAGCACGACCATTTAAGAATAACTCATCGATAGAGTTAATCATATCTACACCACGCTGTAGTGCAGGAAGGTAAGCATTGATTAGATCACGACCGCCTAGTTCTTGAACCTTACGATTGAGTAAGAAGTTCACTGCGGAGTCAGCAGGAATATTAAGAGGTGTTGTGTCTAGCTCAGTAGCGATAGCTCCTTTGTTAGCTGAGACAATACGAGTAAGTAACTGCTCTGGATCTTCTGCTTTGTAGCCAGCTTTGAGATAGGCTGCTAAATTCTGTTCACGTAATGGATTATCTGCACTGAACGCAGCAGTAAACCTAGACGCAGGTATGTCAGTTAGTCTGAATGGAGCATCTGTAAAGAGAGTACGATAGTCTCCACCAGCAATCTCATTGGTCAGCTTAGTAGCTAACTCAGAGTCTTCTAACTGCTGGAGTAAAGGAACAATACTGTCTTGTAGTTCAATGTTCTTAGCAGCACCTACATCAGCAATCTCTTGAGCTAACGGACTTAATGGTACGTTGTCTTGAGTAACACCAGTAGTTAGTCCAGTCTTAGTATTTTGTAATTCTTTACCTGCTTGCTGTACTGCTTCACGACCTGTACGATTAACAAGTGCTCCTATTGTACCGCCAAGTGTTCCTCCTAAGACAATACCTGCAGCAGACGAAGCTACTCTTCCTAAGTCTTCATCAGAATAAATTGGTTGTAGTGCTCCAGCAACACCTCCTCCAGCAGCACCACCAGCAACTAATCCTTTAGCTCCTTTGAATAACAATGATCCTGGAATAAGTGTAGAAGGATTAACCAAACCTCCTACGAGTGTGCCTAATACACCAGACACAGGATTCTCTGCAGTCATCTGACGAACACGAGATTCTTCTTCTACTTGTTCAGCAGTTGGTTCTTTGCCTAATAACTGAGCAGCTCCTGTGATTTCAGAGCCTACTGCTTGACGAGCTGCTGCTGTGAATGTTTCAAATGCAGTAGCACCTGTACGGTTTAAGTACTCAACAATATCTTTATCTGATAAGCCAGCCTTACGAGCACCTTCTAAATCATATTCAGTGCCTTGTGCTAAGTAAGATGCAATATCAGTATAAGATAAGCCAGCTTTTCTAGCTCCTAAAACATCATATGTAGCCATGTTATCCTTACTGAATAACTACTCTAGTGCCGAAATTAGCTTGTATTTTTGCTTGGAGTGCGTTGATTCTTTGCTGTATTTCTGCTTGATATGCAGGTTCAGTTTCTAATCTTTGTAGATTTGCTCTAGCCTCTGCTTGTATTTGTTGATACTCAGGATCTAAAGCAATTTTATACGTACCTGATGCTTGATCATACGGACTAGCTGCTGCAGGGGCTGCTGCGGGAGCTGCTGGAACAGGGGCTGCAGATGACGCTGGAACTGCAGGAGCAGGTTGATTACGCTTATCAAACGAAGCAGGACTTGGTTTATCTCCTGAAGGAGCAGTTCCTGGCTTACCTTTATTTAAAACGCTATCTACAATTGCACTAGTTACTACAATTCTATCTACTTCTTTACGAGTTTTCTTATCATAATAAACAATAACACCACCACCGTTTTGATCAGGAATGGCTGTCTTATCTAGTTTACCTTCTTCGTATTCCGCATTGTATTTACGAATCTTAGCACGCTCTGCTGCAGTTTGAACAGATAAAAGCTCCATACTAAGTTCATCTTTACGACGCTTCTTATCAATATCAATTTGAATCTGACCACGCTGTTCAGCAAGGCGATTAGCAAGTGTATCGTTACCAGCATCACGAGCTTTAGCAATCTGCTCATCAAGCAGTGTAGGATTCTTAGTATATAATTCATTCTCAAGAACTTGAGTTCTGAGCTTCTCTCCCTTAGCTTTTTCTGCTAAGTCTTCTGCTTTACGTAGTTCTTGTGTAGCCATGAAAGATTGTTGACCTAGACCAGCATCAGCAAATCGTGTCTGTAATTCTCTATAGAAAGATAATGGATCATTAGGATCAGCAGCTTGCATAGCAGTATTATATACAGATTGAATCTTAGTTAAGTTCTGTAATACAGGATTAGTAACTTCAAAGAAGCCACGATCTTGTGCTACGTTAACTAAGCCACGACCTAGTAATGAACCAAGCTGTGCTCCTAGTTGATTCTGTGCAGGTAAAGCACCAATACGAGCTTGTTCTTGTTGAATTAACTGTTGACGATAAAGCTCAGGATCTGCACCTAGCAGTGCTTGTTGATTACCTAATAGTGGATTTACTGGCTGTCCCATAATTATTCCTTAGAATTGAAAATCTCTAGAAGACGGTTGATATTGTGTTTTAGGAGTAGGATTGTAAGCCATAGCACCTGCACCAATCAAACTAGACAGGAACTGATTGTTCATCTGCTGGGCTTGTAATGCAGAACCATACTGTGTCTGAGCACCTTGCATCATACCTCCAAAGTAACTCTGAGCACCTGCGGATTGACCAGGCTGCTGAGCTGCACCTAATTGTAAACCTAATTGATAAGGCATCTGAGCCATATTCTCTACTTGACCTGATAAACCTAGCTGAGCTTGTAATGGAGCATAAGCACCTGCTTGTCCTTGTACTTGTGTACCTAGGAGACCAGCACCAGAGCCAAACAACCCAGCACCAAACTGTGCTCTTTGCTGTCCTGCTTGTTGTGCCTGAGCAGCTAACTGTAGATCTTGTTGACCTAAAGCATTGTAGTATGCTTGTAACTCAGGAGATGTAGGAGCACTCCCTGTACCAGTCTGAACTCCTAAGCCACCACGACCACGAGCAAACAAACCACCTCTAACATTAGATAGCTGAGCTTGTCTACTAGGAGCTAGTAAAGCTTGTTGACTTGTGATGTAATCCTGAGCAGCTTGCTCTGGAGATGTAGCTAAGTATTGCTGACCTAAGTTAAACAAGCGTTCAGAAGCACCAGTCAGTGGAGCATACTGACCAGCCATCTGTTCTGCTTGTGCTAACGTAGGAGCAAATCTACCAAAGAGTTGATTCTGCAAAGCAGATAACTCTGGAGCTGCAGTGTATCCTGCTGAGGAGATATAAGGAACACCAGTACGAGGATCTACCTCACGAGTGAACTGAGACGTACCAAATCTGGTAGTCATGCCTACAGGACGGAATGCAGAAATATTAGCAGCGTTTACTCCAGCTTCTCGCTGTTGTGCTGCAGCTTGCTCTCCTGCTTGCCGTACCCCACTAGCCCCTGTAAAGGGATCTAATACTGAACTGACTATGCTACCCATGTTTGCTCCTAATAAATATAGTGTATTTCTTATCGTTAACTTCTATAGGTTTTAATACTTCCCATCCTGTTACTTCACCAAACTTAGCAAGCTTAGTGTTTTCTTCTTCTACTAATGCTAACAGAGGAACATTAGTTAGATACTGTAATAAGTTTAAATCTTCTAAGTACTTCTTCTTTATTTCCTGCGACCACTTATGTACATCTGTATGAAACCACAATGCTGCGTCGTGTAACTCTAAGTACATTATGTAGTCGTCTCTTAAGACTACAGGTACTTTCATATTATGTCTTCATGATAAATGCAAGTGCGTAGTACGGAGGCAAATTAGCATTAGTGCCACTTGAACCTTCTGTGCTATTAGAAACAGTAATTCCTGTTGTGTTTGAATTAATACTAACTGAATCATATCCAACTGAACGAATATCGTTTCTTAAATTCTGACTTCCACCAGACCAATTACCTAAGAAATTAGTATTGCTAGAACTATGAGTATGTCCGGGATCTGTGACCGTTGCTGTGTGTGTATGGCTTACAACAATAGCATCTTTAGATCCGCCAGAGGTTGTATTACTTCCAGTTACAGTAGAGTATGCTACACCAGCAGTATCGCTATGAGCCCCAATAACAAAACGATTACGAAGATCAGGAGTACTATTAGAACCATTACATAGAACCCACCCTGTAGGAATGGTAGCGATTGTACCAGACCACATCATAATCATACCTGCAGTAAAAGCTCCTGATAGAGCTGTCTGTACAAAAGCAGTAGTAGCTACTTGTGTTGTGTTAGTAGCAGCCGTTGCCGTAGGTGCTGTAGGAGTTCCTGTTAGAGCAGGACTGTTTAAATCAGCCTTAGAAGAAATAGCAGAAGCTACCGCAGTTAACTCCGTATCAATCTCAGCACCTTTAACAATCTTCCCTGAGTTACCAGTAGGTAGACCATCTTTAGCTGTGAAGTTTGTTGCTTTTGTATAGTTACTCATATAAGTTCCTTAAACTAAAGTCTTTCCTTTTTTAATTCCTACGTCAATCTTCTGTATCGACAGAGGATTACCATTAATATCTGCTTCTAAGCCTAGTTGAAGTACAGTTCCTTGACCACCAGCATTAATACTGAAACGATCTAAAACAATACCTGAGGTATATTCAGCAATGTTATACTCTGTAGATCCTGGTATACTATCAACAGTAGAGTTATTATACTCATATACTACAGCAGTATCTAATATATAAGTAGTAGCTTGATAGCCTTCGCTATAATCAAAGCCCCACTTAATAGCTACTGACTGGTTAGTACCGCCAATCAATACCCAGCCAATCTTCTTTAACAACTTTAATGAAGTAGAAGCATCAAAATCAAAGTAGTTAGTATAATACTGTAAACGATATGAAGAAGTGTTATCAGCATGTCCGAAGTATTTACCAATGTAACCAGGTTTACCTATAAATAAATTTCTATCTTGTGTTACGCAGAAAGCCTTAGGCTCAATACTATCCCAAATAGTTACACGCATAGCACCATCTTGTAGTGCAGCCCTAGTGTCAAAGCAATATACAAACTTAGTAGTTGGTAGCGTTAATAAATAAATAGCATCACGTTCAAAATAGATACTCTTAATCTTAGTTAGGTCTGTCTCAGAAGCGACTGCTGCCATTAAATCATCACGAACATTCTTAGAGATATCACGCATCGGTAGTGACTTCTCTTGGATGACTCGCTGTAGACTACGAACTCCTGCGTCAGATAAGAATATAACATCTGTGCCTAAGCTCTGAACTGAATCACGAGCAATACAGCCTACGTTGTTTAATATTTCTACTAAGGTTAATGAAGCAGTATCTAGAGGATTAGCGTAGATTGCTGTGTTCTTTTTACCAAAGAATATAATGTATCCATTATGTGCTGCAGCAGCGACAACAGGATCACCGTTAGGTAATACCTCTTCTAAATTAATATAACCAGCAGAACCATCTAAGAAGTCAGAACCTTCTAATAAGTTACTAAAGTAGACAGTCTGTGTATCTCCACTGATGCCACCACACCAAACCCTACCGTAAGCAGATATAACCCAACTAGGCATAAAGGATGCTGTATTGTGATTAGATGGTAGTTTAGCTGCGTCACCTACTCGTTGGAAACCAAAAGTACCACTATCGTGAGATCCAAAAGGATTACCAGAAACAGGTAACTCATGCCACACTAGCATCGGATGATTAGCCTGTGCTAAATAAACATGAGGCTGAAAGTCGTTTACATCACCGTATGATAGAGCAGCACCTTGCCAGTTGTTAGCAGTAATCGTATATGTCGCATCGCCACTATTAGTCGTATTGCGTACTGTCTTAGTAGTCATCGTAGTTGTGCCTACGAATAACTTATTATTACCAGCACTAAGTACTTCAGTACCGCCACCAGTAACTACCTCAAAAATAAACTCTACTGGATTACTAGATGTTAAATCTGCATTGATAGTAGTATTAACAGGTGTCCATCCACGACGAGCACCGATACGACCATACTTATCAATCACACAGTTCTGTGCCTTCAGAGCATACCCTGAAGACAATGTAACACTACTCTCTTGAGTGTTTAATCCGTAGAACCCAGGAGCTGCTACTGAAGCTGTTTGTAGTGGACTAGCCATTAGTTCCAGACCCACTCTTGTTCTTCTAGATACCGTCCTGATTCAAGTGCTATAGCGTCTGCTAAGCTCTGTTTCATTAATTGATATGTCTCCCCAGCCTGGACTCCTCCGTCCTCACCACGCTCTGCCTGAGCCCTTGCAAGAGCACCTAGGATTACAGGCTCTTCAGGTACTAGTAAAGTATCAGCGTTAACTGCTAAGGGTACTTGTGGTTTAATAATGTTAAAACGAAGGTTATAAGCACCATTAGGAATAGGGTATAAGTCTACCTGCGTATCTCCGTTGGAGTTAGTACCGTTGAAGTTATAGTACGCAGGAGACCCCTTCTGAGGAGTAGTCATTAAGAACTGCTGATTCATCCACCTAGTAGAGGCTAACTCTACGAAAGCATTCTGAGTATCATTAATAACATCGATAACCCTGAATCTTTGTCCTGAGCCTACTAAGACATAGTTAAACACATCGGCTGTAGTGGTAGCACTAAGAGTTTCAGACAAAGCATTCCAGTTGTAGGAGTCTTCTACGACCCTCTTAGAATCATTGACATACCTAGCAATCAATTTTACATAGGCATTATCAGAGACCGAGGAAGCCTCAGGCTCACGAAGCCTAATCAGTACGTCATTTACTAGTTGAATGTAGTTCATATCTCTATATTATACCATAAAATTGATTAAAAGTCAATACCCTACTTAGCAGTCCCACTTCTTTAATGCCAAGGCTTTGCGGGTAGGTCTGCCTTTCTCGTCTTTCATAGCCCCTTTTACACCACTCATACGAGCACAGAAGCTCTTACGTCTTCCTGCTGCTTTAGGGGACTTTGCAGCCTCTTTAGCAGAAACTGGAGGCTTAAGGTTAGAGCCTGTCTTCTTGTTGAAGTAAGCCCTTCCTTTAGCGTTTAAACCACCTTCAGGATTCTGATATACCTTCTTAACCATTATCTCTTCTTAGCTGTCTTAGCAGCTTCCTTAAATTGTTTAGCAGTAGGAGCACCCTTAGCCCCTACCTTACGCATCTTCTCTCCAGATCCCTGAGCTATCCTTTTACGTTTAGCTGCGATATTGGAATACAAGCCAGGCTTAGTAGCCACGCATTGCTCCCATCTTCTTCATGGGCTTAGCTACTACTTTAGCACCAGTCTTCTTAGCATACTGCTTAGCTTGCTTCTTACCCTTAGTTGTATAGGGGAACTTCTTTTCTTTGACCATTGGCATATTACTTACCTTTCTTCTTGGGTTTAGGAACTTTAGCTGTTTGTAATGCGATTGCTACTGCTTGCTTCTGTGGTCTTCCTTCTTTGACCATCTTAGAAATGTTCTTACTGATTGTCTTCTGTGACTTACCTTTAGCGAGTGGCATTACTACTCCTTATTTATAGTTCTGTACGGTACTGCGTTGCTCTAACTCTACTGTAATCACACATCCAGGCTGAGTAGCACCAGATTCTATAAATACTCTAATCTCATCGCCTTCGTCTAAGATAACATCAGAGCCATCAAACTTCAAGAATTCTTTAGCTGCTAAAGGATAATCATATACAATAGGAATCTCTACATTTTCTGAGGAGTCATACCACCATGCTCTAAAGTTCTTAGCAGATGCTGTCCCATTATAAGCATACAGCAAACTCCATCTAGCAATGTTTCTAGTTGGTACAGTAAACATTGTTGTGTTGGTATTAGGAGTTAATACTTTTCCTACGGAATGTGGTCTACTCATTTCTTAAACACCAAGTCAGCCATCCAAGTTACAAAACCACCAAAGACTGAGGCAGCTCCCATGATAGCCCACAAAGAGCCTTTAGACCTCTCAGCCATTGCTACGAGTTTCTTGATGTCGTGCTCCATTGCACTTACTTTGGATTCTAAGTTCTCTACAGCGTGAACTAACTTACCGTATTCTATTGGATCTATGTCTGTCATACCGCTGCCCCTTCTAACGCTGCGATTCGTGCTGTCAAAGATGTAATCATTGTTTGTTGTTCTTGAATAGCAGCAGTTAAAGTAGCGACTAGGAATGAAGTATCAATGCCTTGTGGCTTAATTCTAGTTTGCTCATTACCATCTTCATCTGTGTAAATTTCTACTGCATCTTTTTCGCCAGTAACAGCTTCAGGCACAACGGCTTGAAGTTCATGGGCAATAAACCCTTGACCATTAGAACCATCAAGTTTCCATTTATAAGTGCAGGGTTTTAAAGCAGTAACTTTAGCTAATGCCCCTATCATTGGTTCAATATTTTCTTTTAAACGATAGTCAGAAGAAGTTACATAAGAAGTAGAACTTGTGCTAGTTTGAATATAACCAACTACACTTCCGTTGTATGCCCAATATTGTGCGTTTCTTGTTCCGTTATACGGAGAATTGTTATATATTGTTTTTCCGTAAGTAGCAGAATCAGAAGCATTACTAAAACTTATTCCTGCCGCACCGTTTTCTGTTGTACATCCTAATAAAAATGCACCATTCGATAGAATACGCATCCGTTCTGAACCATCAGTTGAATATGTTAAATAATATCCATCGCCATTATTTAAGCCAGCACGAGTGTCAAATTGACCAGTTTGTGAATTAAAAAACATTCTTCCATAATTAGTCCCATTTGATTGGAATTGAATACCTTGATTACTATTTGCAGTTGTTTGATTAAATATTTGAATTGGAGTTGCTGACTTTAATTCCAAAATATTGCCTGGGCTAGTTGTACCAATACCTACATTACCGCTAGAGTCAATACGCATTGATTCCGCACCACCCTCAGCAAAAGCAATCGTATCTGCTGCTGGAAAGAAAATGCCTGTATTAGTATCAGTACCACGAATAGCAGGGGTAGCTGCTGAACCGTCTACATCGGACAGTCCATTAGTTCCATCTAAAATTAATGCCATTATGTATTCTCCGCTGGCTCTGGTGTGTTACCTTCTTCAAGCCATTCAAGGTAGGCTTGGTAGTCTGTGTTGGCTGGGTCAAATGGGATAGCAGAGCCATCTGCAAGGCGAATTATGCAATTAGTTACTTGATTAGTACTGGTGTCTTTACATTGTTTATACATCATAGCTCCGCAGATAAAGTAAATACAATATCAGTTAAACAGCCTAATGGTGCGTTTGCAGTCATACTCGAAAACCCTTCAATTCGTGATATAGAACCGCTAGTATTTGTATTTGCAGAATCACCAATACTTACACTAGATGAGTTTCTATTTGCTACTCCAAATTGTCCCCATGTTTGGGTTGCTGTATAAAGACCAACAGTCGGGGTGGCTCTTTTTTGAACTTTAAAAAGCATTTGAGCCCAAATACCAGTAGAACTATTAGCAACTCCCAATAAACCAAAACCTAGAGTTTCATAATAACGCTGACAAAGATTTAACTCTGTACCATACTGTCTGTATTCAAATCCAGTAGCTTGTGTGCCTTTTTCGAGTTGCACATTTGTGATGTAAAGAAAATCACCAGCCGTAGTATCGGTTACATCTGACCAAATAAATACAATAATGTTTGATGTTGATGCTGTATCCACATTGGCAGTTACGCTGTAAGTGGCAAAACTGGTTGTAACATTTAGATTAGCTGGGGAATTTTCATAGGTTGCATTAGCAATTAAAGTAGGGTTAGTACCTTCTGCTCCCCATGCACTAATAATATCGGAAGTTACTGAATCGGCTGTACCTGACCACGCTACAATCGCACACTTTACATTATCTAATTTAGTTGTAGCGGATACTTTTGCTTGAAACGATAAGGTAACTGCACCGCCAATAGCATCAAAACAGTTTGCATTTTCAATAATCTGAGCAATACCAAACTTTTTATTAGTAGTTTCTACATCTAAACCAATCGAGAATTTAGCTCCTGTGGGAACAGTAGTAGTTTGCGTAACATCAATGGCATCGTTGCCATCCGACAGAATATAGAACCTATCTAAAACATAAGCATCGTCATTGTTTGCACCTGAAGTAAAACTTGTACCTCGTTGTGCTATGTCCATTCCACCATTAATTAGACGGTTTCGCATGACTGAACTAATGGGTGCTAGAACTCCACCGCTTGCATCAGCTATTCTGTTTACATTAAGGGTACTCATGCTAATTGTTCCGCAGTTGGTTTAGCTAGTGTTGGGTGTTCCCACTTAGCAATGTAATCGCCTTTGCCATCTGAATCGTTTTGTAAATCAATAGTAGTAACGAAATCCCTTGGTGTTAGGCTTGGATAAATAGTCATTATTTTTGCATATAAAGTCATCATGCACCCCTTACTAAACAAGCTGAAAATCTTGTGGCATTTGTACCGCTAGCAAAAACTGCACTTGAAGTTGTATTTCCGTTAATGCCATACATTTCTATATAATCAGTAGAACCATTTAAATAAATAATTTCTGAAACAGAATATCCACCATACAAATATCCAGCAGTACCACCGCCTATTTGTGCCGCTAAATATCTAGAGCCATTTTTATACAAAGCAACTCCCATTCCACCCACAGAACCACCGCCTGTATAGTCATTTGCGAGTGTTGCATTTACTTGGTAATAACCTTCTACCAATGGGGTAAAACGATAATTAGTTGTTGAGTCAAAAGCACCAGCAGTATCAAAAGTTTCTGTGTTGATTTGAACTTTTGTCCAAGTATTTGCAGAAACAGTTTGTGCAGAGCCTAAAAAAGCACTAAAAGCTGGCATATTACCGCTAACCATTACTGTGCCAGTAGCGGCTGGAAGTGTCTGCGTAAAGTTACTAGCAGTTGTTGGTTCTTGGATGGTGACTTGTCCACCACCGCTTGATTGAAGTATAATACTCATAGGATTACCCACCGTTGTCCAGATGCAATAGTCACCGAGTAACTAGATGCGATTGTTATTGGTCCAACTGATAAACAGTTCTTACCGCTTGTAGTTGTGATGTTCTCTGCGATGCTGTCCTCATTGTATGCAATAGCCTTGCTTGCAGCAGAGCCAAAGTATTGACCACCCGCTACAGTTGCAGTAGTGACTGATGTTACTAAACCTTTACCGTTTACTGTGATAACAGGAATAGAACTAGATGAACCAAAAGAACCTGTGGTGCTATTTACTGTTGCAAGAGTTGCATTAGTGATTGCTGTGCCTGTGCTGCCAGATAGAGTTAAATCTCCACCAGTAACCGAGATAGAACCTGAGACATTACCCCAAGAAGTGTTAGTACCGTCAGTAGTTAAGAACTTACCAGCGTTACCTGTTTGGCTTGGTGTGTAGCTTGCTGCTAAGGTAGCAGAGTTAGCTGCATTGGTAGCGGATGTGCTTGCAGAGGAAGCAGAGTTACTGGCATTAGTTGCTGAGGTCGATGCACTACTTGCACTATTGCTTGCATTAGTGGCTTGTGTGGTCGCTGTAGAGGCACTAGCTGCTGCATTGGTTTCTGATGTAGATGCGTTACTAGCTGAGGTAGAAGCATTAGAAGCCTGTGTTGTTGCTATACCTGCTTGAGTAGTAGCTGTTGTAGCTGATGTTGAAGCTGAAGAAGCAGAAGCTGCTGCGTTGGTTTCTGATGTAGCTGCATTGCTTGCAGATGTAGAAGCCGCTGATGCAGAAGATGCAGCGTTAGTTGCTGACGTAGAAGCATTGGATGCACTCGTAGAAGCAGCCGTAGCTGAGTTGCTTGCGTTAGTGGCTGAAGTGGATGCTGCAGATGCGCTGGATGCAGCGTTAGTAGCTGATGTGCTTGCTGCAGATGCAGAAGAAGTAGCAGCAGAAGCACTAGACGCAGCAGCAGCCTGTGCAGTTTCTGCGTTGGTTTCTGCTAGTTCAGCAGCAGTTTGAGCTGTCTCTGCAGCAGCCTGTGCAGCCTCAGCAGCAGTTTGAGCAGCTTCAGCGTTTGTTTCAGCAGTCTCTGCGTTGGTCTCTGCTGTCTCTGCATTAGTCTCAGCAGTTTCAGCGTTAGTCTCTGCAGTCTCTGCATTAGTTTCTGCTAGTTCTGCTGCAGCTTGTGCTGTCTCAGCAGCTATTTGTGCTGCCTCTGCAGCAACCTGTGCAGCGATAGCAGCATCTTTAGCTTGAAGTGCAAGTAAGACTTCACTAGAAGCGTCTCCTACAGCGTCCCCTGCACCACCTGCTCCTCGGTAGATAGCCAAAATTTATCTCCTATATTTGTTTAAATACACTCAGCGAATGCACTTAAAGAAAACTCCCCAGCCGAAGCTGGAGAGTCTTAGGAACTACTATTAAGCGTTTACAGCGAGTACGAAACCAGCCTCTGGACGTACAGTCTTCACACCGAACAATGTGTCGGCAGTGTAGAGTGTAGACAGATATTCTTGTTTGTACTGAGTCTGTGAACGAACAGATAACTGCTCAGCCAATACCATTGCATCTTTGTGTGCAAGGATAGCTGCTTTGATGTCGCCACCAGAGCTTGCAGTGTTTTCAGAATCTGTTTCGATAATAGGGCAGTTGCTCGAAACGTAAATGTCGATACCATAAAGCGTACCGATCTGACCATTCTGAACAC
>Ga0208364_1000138_pt1 | contig 17465 bp, 11 predicted proteins | sample LakMenEpi08Jun12_FD_150680 | JGI IMG/M metagenome (GOLD analysis project Ga0208364, IMG submission 150680) | Freshwater microbial communities from Lake Mendota, WI - 08JUN2012 deep hole epilimnion (SPAdes) | ecosystem: Environmental > Aquatic > Freshwater > Lake > Epilimnion/Euphotic zone ...
CGGCGGGTTTGGGCTTCTACCCCATTTACGCTATCGATTACCAGAATTACGCTATCCACCGCAGTAAGCGTTCGGTAGGTGTCTTCTGCAAAATCTTTGTGGCCGGGTGTGTCGAGCAGATTGATGAGGGTATCTCTGTATTCGAAAGTCATTACAGAGGTAGCCACCGAAATTCCCCGTTGTCTTTCAATTTCCATGAAGTCGCTGGTGGCATGTTTTTTAATCTTGTTACTTTTAACGGCTCCTGCTACTTGAATAGCACCTCCAAATAGGAGCAACTTTTCGGTAAGGGTAGTTTTACCCGCATCCGGGTGGGATATAATGGCGAAGGTTTTTCTCCGATTTATTTCTTTAGCATACTTCATAACGGCGGCAAAGGTAAGTTAGATAGGTGAATGTTGGTAGAACTTACATTTTACTGGAGGGGCATAAAAAAGCCGTCATTCGCAAAAATGACGGCTTAGGAATATTTTCGGAAATCTAGATGTCGATAGCTTCCCCATAAGCGGCGGCAGTAGCTTCTTTAAAGCCTTCGCTCATGGTTGGATGTGGATGAACGGCGTTCAAAATTTCGGTGGCGGTAGTTTCCAGTTTACGGGCTACTACGGCTTCTGCTATCATTTCAGTAACATTCATTCCAATCATATGGCAGCCTAATAATTCGCCGTACTTGGCATCATAAATAACTTTTACAAACCCTTCTACAGCACCGGCAGCACTGGCTTTTCCGCTGGCCATAAAGGGAAATTTACCCACTTTAATTTCATAACCGGCATCTTTGGCAGCTTTCTCTGTATAACCCACGCTGGCAATTTCTGGCGTACAATAGGTACAACCGGGAATATTGTTATAATCCAGCGGCTGTGGTAGGTGGTGAGATTTTTTCTCGAGGTAGGCGATATGTTCAGCAGCATTGATTCCCTCTTTGGCAGCAACGTGAGCAAGTGCTTGCCCCGGAGAGCAGTCACCAATCGCATACACGCTTGCCAGTTTGGTTTGCTGATAAGCATCCACTATAACTCTGCCGCGATCGGTAGCAATACCATTCTCTTCTAGCCCAATGTTTTCGATATTGGCAACTACCCCAACTGCACTCAGCACTATATCGGCTTCTAGCGTAACAAAAGATCCGTCAGCTTTTTTTACCGTCGCTTTCACGCCATTTCCGGAGGTATCTACAGATTCAACGGAGGCTTGCGTCATTACATCAATCCCCTGCTTTTTGTATTGCTTTTCCAATTCTTTAGAAACATCTTCATCTTCAACAGGAACTATTCTGGGCAGGAACTCAACCACGGTTACTTTGGTACCCATAGAATTATAAAAATGGGCAAACTCAATGCCTATTGCACCGCTGCCTACAATAATCATACTGGCTGGTTGAAATGCCAACGTCATAGCTTCTCTATAACCAATCACTTTAACGCCATCCTGAGGCAGATTGGGTAATTCTTTCGAGCGGCCCCCGGTAGCGATGATGATATATTTACCTTCTACGATTTGTTTTGATCCATCAGCTGCGGTAACTTCTATTTGCCCCTTTGCTTTTATTTTACCATACCCCATCACTACATCAATCTTGTTCTTCTTCATCAGAAACTGCACGCCTTTGCTCATTTTGTCGGCAACAGCCCGGCTGCGCTTAATAACGGCCCCAAAATCGTGGGCAACGCCGGTAGCCTGGATACCATAATTACTGGCATGTTTCAGGTAATCGTACACCTGTGCACTTTTTAATAATGCTTTGGTGGGAATACAGCCCCAGTTTAAACAAACTCCTCCCAGACTTTCCTTTTCAATAATTGCCACTTTTAAACCGAGTTGAGCGGCACGAATTGCAGCGGGATATCCGCCGGGGCCACTACCTAAAACTATCACGTCGTATGCCATAGAGCAAAAAATTAAGATTATTTATATTGAATCCGGCTGCAAAGTTACATCCGCGAAAGCATATCAAAAAATCGTATTGAAAATCAGTCAGTTACGCCAGATGATTTTCGAAAAACACCCGAACAGTTTGATACAGAATGCGGCTGTCGGAGGTATAGCCATTAGAGGGTACTTGTTCGTTGAATCCCTGCAGGCCAAATAAACCGGCAATATTACCATGGCGGATAGCAATTTCAAGGTATCCGGCCGAATTAAACCAGGCCATTTTATCGATTTCACTTACTGAGGAGTAGTTGTTACTCAGCACTTCAATTACCTCATTTCTGTTAAAGGCGAATCGAAAAGCCCGGCCATTGCGTTGTTCTTCAAATTCTTCGCGGGTTATATTGATTACTACATTTTCAAAATGATCGATAAACAAAATTTGCCCATCCATCCAATCTGGTCCGGTTGTGGGGCGAAGGGGATATTTTTCGATGATATTTACTGCTTTTTCGAAAGGCAAATTGGAAGGTTGCCTAATCAATAAGGCTAAATGATCAACAATGCGGTTGGTGATGGATAAAAGCGTGGTGAGTCCTTTACAATCTATGGCATACAATTCGGTAGGTTTATCTTGTGTAATCATGGTTAAAATGCCATTATCCGGACAAACAATCCATTGATCTTGGTATTTGGCTAGTAATACCTGTTTTACCTCATATTCAAATAGATTTACTATAATTAGGTGAAAGGTTTGAGGAGGGAAATGGGTAATTGCGCTTTTACAGATATAGGCAGATTGGGGGAAATTGGTTTGTGAGAGGTAATGGCTAATATCAGTGAGGGTAACATTGGGAATAGCAGACAGGATTTGCCCTTTGATAGCCCCAACGCTGAAATCACGTAGGCCGATATCGGTAGAAAGCGTAATGTTGGGCATATGGCAAATTAACGACCGATGGGCGGGCTTATTTCACCAGCTGACCGTTTTTATAGAAAAAATTTCTTACTAATTTATCAGCAAGTGCGGGAAACCATTTATTTAAGAAAACGGTTCTTTTTCCATTAAAAGTAAGTATCAGGGTACGTTTTCTGTTTTCCATAGCCCCGAGAATATGCTGGGCACATTCTGCTGAACTCATCATGGATGCTTCATCCATAGGTGTTTCTCCCTGGGCTTCTCCCGACTTATTTAGGGCAGCCACCCGGATATTGGAAGTGGTAAATCCGGGGCAGGCGGTTAACACATGAACGCCCGAATCTAAGAGTTCGGTTCGGAGGGATTCTAGCCAGCCATTCAGGGCAAATTTAGATGCGGAATAGCCACTCCTACCGGGCAATCCTCTATATCCGGCAATGGAGGAAATACCTACAATGGCCCCCTTATTTTGTAGGATATGAGGTAAGGCATAATGAGTACAGTAAACGGTTCCCATAAAGTTTACCTCCATTACTTTTTTGAGGGTAGATGGAGCCGCTTCGGTAAAAAGTGCCCGCATAGAAATTCCGGCATTATTGATAAGCACATCAATGGTTCCGAAAGCCTCCAGGGTTCCCTGAATAAATTGTTGGCAATCGATTTCAACACTTACATCTGCTTGATGCACATGGAGGGGTTTTCCAGCATGCCCTTTTTGCAGCGCATACAGCTTTTCAGAATTACGGGCACAGGTAGCCACTTTGGCACCTTGGTCTAGAAAAAGCTGAACCAATGCCTTGCCAATACCATCAGAACCCCCTGTAATAACAACCACTTTATTAGAAAAAGCCGACATACTGATTGAATTTATTAACAAAAATAAACTCTTTATTCTGCTTATATTGATAAGAATGTGGGTAAAACGGGGAAATAAGAATATAAATATTTGGTGAATTTTTGAATATCCCTATTTTTGCACTCCGAAAGAGCTGAAGAGCTTAATCAGGATGATTCCGTAGCTCAGTTGGTAGAGCAATACACTTTTAATGTATGGGTCCTGGGTCCGAGTCCCAGCGGGATCACACTAGAAATAAGAAAGTCGTTGTAAATATTGAGTTTACAGCGACTTTTTTCGTTTTGGTAAAGCCTAATTAAAACATTAAGGGTAGTTTTCACTACTACTTTAAAAAACCATAGCCGAATATAGCAGCACTAATTAACCAACTCAAAATAGCTTGCTACAAATTTTCCATCCACCACCTCTCCCTGCACTTTTGCTTTTCTGATTGAATTACAGAATCCTTTTTTTTCATGGGCATCCCCATAATCGTCGATATTGGCATTGGATACAAAATAGTACTTGCCATCGATTTTTATAGCAAGTGTACAGCCCTTACCTTTCATTTTAAATTGACATTCCCCGCAGGACGCTTCTACTACTAATACCTTTTTATTGGGATCAATTTTTTTAGCAGGAGCTGTTTGAGCATGTATTACTGAACTCATACAAAGCATCAAAAAGAGATAAAATATTTTTCGCATTATTGTTATAGTACAAATGATAAAATGGTAATTATATCTAATAAGAGTAACACTTTTAAGGTTACTTACATCAATCATCTTTCCGGCTAACCCTATAACATTGAAGTAAAGGATTGGGGTCTTTAAAATAGCAAACTCAATTACTTTATCAAAACCCATTTCAGGCATCTCCTCCCCTTTCACTTATTTGGTTGGGTATTATTTTTTCACTTTCATATTCTCTGGATCCCACTGAACAATTTTCTTAGAAAAATAACTTTCATTACAAGCCAAAGCTGGAGCGGCGGCTCTAAAACCAAAACTGGCATCTTCTATCACCGGCTTACCTGTTCGGATTGCATCAAAAAAATTAGTAAAATGATCTAAGTGATCATCATACCCAGGAGGTGCTTTATAAACAATGTCATCTTTCACCTTTTTCCGCTTTTGTTCAGCCGTCCATTTAGCCGAATACTCTTTTTGTAATGATTCCTGCATGCTCTTAGAAAAGGTAAATAACGAATCATATCCCCCAAAGCCCGGTGCTTCGGGCATGATACTATGTTTAATGGTTACATTATTCCCATTCACGTCCATTACGCCCTCAGAACCAACCAAACGAATAACTTCTTGTCCACCTGTGCCACTGATGAAGTTCACTTGTAATGACATTAAAAACGCAGGATGCACGGCTGTTTGGGGATATTTTAATACACCCGACATTACATCCGGCATATTTCGTCCATCATTCCAATAACTTAATTGCCCTGTACTAAAGATACTTTCCGGGCCTTTAGAATTGGTTATCAGATGGGATCCGCTTAATAAATGAATAAATAAATCACCGGCAACACCCGTGCCTACCTCTTTAAATGCCCGCCACCAAAAGAATTTTTTAGAATCATATGCCATTTTCTCGGTGGCTTCAATAAATGTATCCCAGTTAGTAGTAATGGGATCAGCATCCGAAGGGATGGTGTACTGCCAGGCGCCTATAGAACTTTGTCGGTCATACACCGCATTCACCATGTTTAATTGTCCAATTTCACCAGCAGCCAATAATTCCTTTGCTTTTTGATATACGATGCTGCTAACCCGCTGGCTACCTACCTGTAACACTTTACCTGATTTTTGGGCAGCGGCTACAACCGGATAGCCCTCACTTATTTTATATACCATGGGTTTTTCGCAGTACACATGCTTCCCTTTTGCCAATGCATCCAGTGTAATACGGGCATGCCAAACATCGGTGGTACAAATCAGCACAGCATCTATATCAGGTCGGTCTAGCAAATCTTTATAATTATTGGTGCAATACAAACCTTCACCAAATTGCTCTTTAGCATTAATTAGTCTACCTTGATATAAATCACAAATACCCGCCAATTCTACCCCTTGCACTTTTAAAGCAGTTCGCAGGTCGAAATGGCCCTGAACCCCATACCCAATCACGCCAATTCGAATTTTGTCGTTCGCAGCTATTTTTCTATCATACTGTAATATCCGTTCTTCGGCTTTAGCACTCAATGAAAGCGAGGTAAATGGCGCAGATGCTGCCAGCAGGCCAGTAGCGCCTATTTGCTGAAGAAATTTCCGTCTTGCATTTTTATTACTCATATAGTATAGATTTATTTGAGGGTTTATTTAATGGAATAACTTATAAAAGCCACTTTTTTACTATCCGCGCTCCAGGAAGGTACATTGATCGTGCCTTGTCCCCCAAAAAAAACAGGGGTTAGATTTTTGATTTGCCTTGTTTTCAGATTCATCAACCGTAACTGAACCTGCTTACCGAATAAATGGGATTGTTTTTCATCCGACATATACGCTATATATACAATCCATTGATTATCCGGAGATGGATGCGCAAACCAATTCGATTGATCATCAAAAGTCAACTGTTCCTGAGCAGAACCATCCGGCCGCATTCGCCAGATTTGCATGTGCCCGGTTTGAAAGGAGTTAAAGTAAATATATTTTCCATCCGGTGAATATTCGGGTCCGTCATCCAAACCTTCGGCAGTTGTAATTCTTTTTTCTTCACCCCCATTAACGGGTATGGTATACACATCATAATTACCATTTCGCTCTGCGCAGTAGGTAAGGGTTTTGCCATCTGGGCTCCATCCATGCCAATACGAAGGCGTTTTTCTGGTGATTAAACGCGGCGTACCTCCTTGGATAGGAAGAGTATAAATAGCAGACTTAAAAGCGGATATGCCCGTATCAAGATGAGTTGAGTTACTGATTACCAACATTTTTTTATCCGGCGAAATACCATGGTCGTTGTTGCAGCCATTGGCAAATCCGGTATTGAGTGGGCTCATTTTTTTGGTTGTCACCTCAAACTTATACAACTTCCCATAGCTATTAATGAGTAAATAATTATCGGGATGCCAATTGGGAGCTTCGAAATGCCCTTGTAAGCTTTCCAAAACTTCTATTTCACCGGTATAAATATCTACTGCCTGAACATAAGAAACCGTATCGCTCTGATTTTTGCTTTTTTCTGGTTGATAACTGTGTATGGACTGCCCTATCAATTTCCAGCTGTCAGCCTTTTTTTCTAGTACGCGAAGTTCTTTCGAATAAGCACGCACTCCTTCTTTTGATATAGAGACTTCGTCGTGCTTAACCCAAGCTGAGTTTTGGTGAATGCTGAATGTATAGTTACTATGAAGAGAAAATCCACCCGTTCCAAAGAATTCGGGAGAAGGATGTAGTATTAAACTGGGATTCACCTCCATCACGGCACCCTTTCCGGTTGAAACTAAAATAAAATTATTGGGTTGTTCCAACCAACAATTGGCATGAGCCTCTTGATTTCCAACCCGCCAAGTAAGTCCTTCCAGCGTCAATAATTTTTTAATGGCAATAGAATCAGGGATTGATTGAGCAAAACAACCTATTACAATATGCAATAAACAAATCCCTAAACTAGCTTTTTTCATTGCGCATATTTCTATACAATTTAATATTAAAATTCAATAAAAAGGCTTAAAAGATAAAATGACTCTTGAAAAGCAACCAATTGCTAGAACAAGATTTCTACAGTCTCTTTTTACAAGACTGATTAGTATATTATAGAAGTACTAAGAAATTTCCCCATACTTGTTCTTACATAAATAGTAAAATTGAAAAAAAAAGAGGTCAATAAGACCTCTTTTTCAATCTGTTCACCTTACGGAACTAAAAGTAACCCTGCGGAAAAACTATTTGGCAATCCAAATTAACGTATTAATATCATCAGCGCCTTGTCTGGTAACAGCAGCTGCCCTGTTGGAAGCATTCAATGCCTGTTCAGAGAGGGGATAGATAAATCGAACTGGAACCTTGTTATTATTTAAATTATCTATACCAGGAACAACAGCTGGTATACCAGTTCTTCTCCAATCAAACCAGCCTTCTAAACCGTTAAAAAACAGGGATACCCATTTTTGTAATGCAATTTTTCCCAATTTTTCTGTACTAGTTCCAGTATAAGCCACTGCTGGTTGCGTATAATAAGAAGGAGTTGGGGTAACGATGATACCATAAGAAGAGGGAACCATTGCTGCATAATAAGCAAAATTGGCTTGCACTCCATTTGTGTAATACGTTTCGGCAGTAGTAGAAGTACTAATCATTCCTTTTTCTGCCGCTTCTGCTAGTATAAATTGTAATTCAGAATAGTTCATAATGATGCCTCTCGCAACATTCGGCAGTGCAGGGGTTTGCCCAGCGTCGTTACAGACTAAACATGCATAACTAAATCCAACTCTAGAAACACCTTGAGGTCCGCCATTAAAATTTAAAGCAGCCACATCCCCCAAACCATTCGGGATACCTTCAATTTTAGGACTTCCAGCAGCCACTGATTTTTGTGAAGGTCTACCAAAAACTGATAACCTTGGATCATTTAATGCAGATAAACGATCACTCAAAGTTTTACTTACCCTGATTTCATCAAACGAACCAACTCTTGCATCATACAAAGGCCATTGATTTGCTGGCACGTCTGCTAAATATTTCAACTCTGCATTGTCGTCATTTGAAGACATAATGGGATTTAAGGTAGCATTGGATAGGATGGCTTGCATGTCTGTGTTCACAGATTTCTTTTTAGACAAACGCATTAATAAGCGAAGTCTCAGAGAATTGGCCAGTTTTTTCCATTTCATCACAGAACCAGCAAATAAAATATCTCCTGAGATAGGTTCAGTGCTTGTTCCCAATATATCATTTGCCTTCTTTAAATCAGCTAATAAGCCTGTATAAATTTCTTCTTGCGTATCGTATTTAGGTAAATAAATACCGTTACTTTTCGCTTTTGTTGCTTCAGAATAAGGTATATCCCCATAAGCATCAGTGGCCATAGAAAACAACCAACTCTTTAAAATCAACGCTACTCCAAGATAATTTTGTTGTACAGGTGAATTAGCGTTTGCTAAGTCTATAATATTTTGAACATTTCGCATATTGCCATAAACATTGTTCCAAATACCATTCTTTTCACCCCACAAATAGCGGTCTTCATTCACAAACTGAATTTTTGCAGTGTACTGAACCAATAAATTACCAGTACCCCAGGCCTGACCAACTTGTTCATTAATTGCAGACTTGATAACACCCGATAAAAGTAAATTGGGGGTTACTTTGGTAGGAATATTTGGATTAGTATTTACTTCTGTAAAATCTTTAGTACAGGCATTTAATAAGAACATAGAAAATGCTGCAAAGACTAAATATATTTTTCTCATTGTTGTCTTTTTAATGATTTAAAATTTCATGCTAAGGTTAACACCAAAGCTTCTAGATGATGGGATAGACATATGTTCAATTCCAGGTAATGCAGTACCACCGGTAAACGACATTACTTCAGGATCAACGTGAGGCACGTTAGACCAAAGCGCTAAATTTCTACCCACAAAACTTAAAGTGGCAGACTTGAAAGGTGATTTTTTTAACACTTGTGCAGGAAAATTGTAGCCAATTTGAAATTCTCTTAGCTTAACAAAAGAAGCATCAAACATTACTCCTTCAGCTATGTTTCTACCCGCAGTATATGCTGTATGCCACTCTCTTGCAGTTCTTTTTACATTATTTTCAACATATTCCCCGTTAACCAACATTACTCCCTTACCTATTACTCCATTACCTGCCTTAGATAAATCATAACCATCTGCTCTACCTTCGAGGGTTTCAATCATTATTCCACCTTCCCTACCAACGGTTTGGGTATGAGAATAAATTTCACCACCTGTTCTTATATCAAATAGGAATGAAAGCTTAAAATTATTGTAAGTAAGTGTATTGTTAATACCTGCTAACCAATCTGGATTATAATTACCCATTTTGATTCTATCGGTTGTTCTTACCGGTCTACCATTACTGAAAACAATTTGACCTACATTTTTGCCAGAAGCTTCATAATGAGCCCCTGCTGGATTGGTGTTTTGAACACGAGCAAAACCAATACCATACATATCGCCCATTCTTTCACCCACTCTAGCTTCAATGCTCACACTTCTACTAGCCATTACTAAGTTAGTTAAGCCATCAGATAGTTCAACCACTTTACTTCTATTAGAGGAAAAATTCAAATCAACTGTCCATCTTAAGCCATTCTTCTTCCCTACTACAGGCACTAAGTTTAACATGGCTTCAAATCCATAGTTTCTAATTAAACCGGCATTGATAGATCTGGTGCTATAACCAGATGTAAGCGAAAGGGGAATATTGATAATTTGGTTTTTAGTATTACTCTGATAAAAAGTAAGGTCTAAACCAATTCTATTATTCAATAACTTAACTTCAGTACCTATTTCAAATGCAGTACTAATTTCAGGTTTTAAAGATAAGTTAGCTAAACGGTCTGTTTCACTATAAATTTGAGCAGTACCAAAAGCAGTACTTGGGTTGTATGCTTGAGTAAAGGTAAAAGGATCGGTATCATTACCTACTTGCGCCACACTACCTCTTACTTTTGCAAAATTTATAATCTCAGGTAGTTTCACCATATCACTTATTACCGCACTCAATGCTGCAGATGAGTAGAAAAATGAATTTTTTTCTGAGCCCAATGCTTTCAACTCAGCAGGTAAGGTAAGTGCACTACTCCAATCGTTTCTTCCAGTAACTTCAAGAAATAAATAGTTTTTATAAGACATTTGAGCTGCGCCATACAAACTATTAACTCTTTTTTCAGATACAGACTGTGCCACATCAACAGGAACCCTGTTATTAGTCAATTTATAAATACCTGGAATGTTTAATTGGCCTGCATTTACTTCACTAAAATCTGCTTTTTGTCTCGTTTGGTTTCCACCAAAAGAACCCGAAATAGTGAAGTCGTTATTCAATTTTTTGTTTGCAGACAATAAGAAGTCGGTATTTCTTTCTTCAGTAATAATTCGTGCCTCTCTATATTGTCCAAAAGGGAAACGCTGGGTGCTAAAACCTCTTTTATAGGCTCTTACTTCAGATCCATAATCAGTGGCAGCTCGTAATTGCAAACTCAACCAACTTGTTATGTCATATTTCAAAGTAACATTACCGATAATGCGATCCAATGTTTGACCATTTGTATTTTCATACATGGTTAAATAAGGATTATCATGGTAATTATAGTTCCAACCAAATTGTTTAATCCCTTCCAATCCAGGCTGCCATAATCTTTTCATATCAGACAGCTTTACAGACCTAGGGAACCAACTCGTAAATAAATACATAATATTTTCTGTACCATAACTAATTGATGGTCTATTATCACTATTACTCTTGATATAGGAAACAAAAGCACGGGCAGAGAACTTATCAGTCAAATTATACCCCCCACTAAAAGAGACAGTATTCCTTTGAAGATCCGTATTAGGAACTATTCCTGTTTGATTTAAATTGGTGTAAGACAGGCGAAAATCTCCGTCTTTATTGCCTCCTACAATTGCTGCGTTATTGGTAATAGTTCTCCCTGTTTGAAAAAAGTTTGCAACCCCATCAATATCTGGCAACCAAGGAGTAGCTGTAATAACACTACCAGCGGGTGCATTTAAATCACCCCCTAAAAATGGAATTACTTGTCCATTTAATGTTCTTGGTGAGTTAAATTGAGGATACGATTGTCCAGTAAAAGCGGGGCCCCATCCTTCATCAGTTCCATCTGTTAACCCTGCACCCCCACCATTTACAAATGAAAAAGGACCACCATTACCATTTCCTTGACCGTAAACATTTTGAAATTCTGGTAGCTTTAAAGCATTTTCAAGGGTTACATTGGTATTAAGTTCTACACCTATGCCTTTGCTACTTTTCCCTGATTTGGTTTTGATAACAATTACTCCATTTGCAGCTCTGGAACCGTATAAGGCAGAAGCGGCAGGCCCCTTTAAAACGTTGATACTTTCTACGTCATCTGGATTAACAAATCCAGCACCGTTACCAAAATCTACTTCCATATTACCTCTACCATTAGCACCTACAATAGAGTTACTAATAGGTACCCCATCTATTACATAAAGGGGTTGGTTTTTATTTAAATCTACCGATCTTTCTCCACGAATTGTTACCCTGGCAGAACCGCCAATTCCAGAGTTACCGCCTACAACAGTAACACCTGCAATTTTACCAGCTAACTGACTAACTACATTGGTTTCCCGAGCAACAGTCAAATTCTCCCCTTTTAATTCTTGGGATGCATATCCTAATTTTTTCTTCTCACGTTTAATACCAAGTGCAGTTACCACTACTTCATCTAATACATCAGCTTTAGCACTCAGTTGTATCAAAAGTGCCCCATTGCCGATTGTAAGTGTCTTACTACTAAAACCAACAGAACTTACAATAATTTGATCACCAATAGTTGCATTTACTGTAAAAGAGCCCATTGCGTCTGTAACAGTAGTTGCCTTAGATTTAACCACTGTAATAGTAGCTCCAACAACTGCGTTACCAGTTGCTGCATCTAATACTTTACCTTTAGAACTATTCTGCGCAAATGCAGAAAACTGAAATACCAATAAAGACAGACAATACAGAATTGGCTTGAAAAAATAAGTTTTTGTTCTCATAATAAGTTAACCTTTTAGGGTGCAAACCTATCATGACAATGTTAACATAATGTATCGTTAATGTTAACTCTATGTTTTATGTTTTAACAAATAGGAACAATCAATTTTTCAGCAACGCCAAAACTAAGTGTCATTCCGGCTCCACCTAATCCATTTATAATATATACATCTTGCAACACTTGGTTAAAATACCACGAAGATCCATCTGTCATTTTAGGATAAACACCATTCCAAGTTGAATTAATTACCCAATTAGAAGCATGCATAAAACCATGCAAGTAATTTATTATTAATTTATTAATATAGTGATCGTCGAACGGGTCGAATGTAAACCCGTATTCATGAGAGTCGCCTAATGTTATTTCCCCTAACTCATGCTGGGAAATCATTACATGAATTCCATATTTAATATAATCAGGCATTTCACTAACTACTTTTTTATGTAGGAGTTTAAGTGAGGGTGCATTTTTAAAACTACTATAATGCAAAAGAGAAAGCCCTCCACAAACAGATGTACCAATAGGTAGGTTATTAGGCGACTGTAAGCGCATCATTTGTAACTTACACTTAACGATAGGCAGTGCTGAAAACGTTTCAGGAAATAAGGTTTCAATTTCTTGCCCACTGCATACAAAAACTTTATCTGCCTCTATAATCTTATTTCCACTTTTAACATAACCTACACCTACTTCTTGCACTGGATGATTCCATAGAAACTGAACACCAGCAACTGTTGCCAAATAATCACTAACCTTAGCAACAGCTATTCTAGGATCAACAATCATTTCATCACTAGAATATAGTCCGCCCAATAAATTATGCTGTTTCACTTGAGGATATTTCGCAGAAATTTGATTGGGTGTTAATAAACGGATAGGCCTTCCCTCCTTTTCAAATTGTGCGAATAATTCATTTAAAACAATCCATTCCTCATTGGAATATGCAACATGCAAACTGCCCGACTGATTAAACCACATCCCAGTAGACGCACATATATCTTTCCATATCTGTGAAGAATTTTTGGCTAGCTGATACAACTCACCATCAGGTTGCCCAATAGGCCAAATCATACCAAAATTACGAATTGAAGCACCCACAGCCCTTTGCGTTTTTTCTATAACTGTAACCGCATACCCATTATTACTTAAAACTCTTGCAGCAGCAAGTCCCACAATTCCAGCTCCAACAACTATGGCAGATTTTTTCACAAAATTTGTTTTGATAGTTTATAATATTTTATATGGCCTATTAAAGTAAATAAAACTAATATAATACCAACTATTGAAGAAATAGTAAATAAAATAGAAAAGAAGTAAACCCAACTAAATTGCAACGAAACAAACTCTTTAATTAACAGTACTATAACCGTACCTAAATAACCGAAGGAATCTGCTATATACATTACAAAACCAACATTTCCATTAACAGAATAAGTGGAAATCAATCTTTCAAAATACAAACAATTAAAAGGTAAATACGCTACATATAATCCAGCAGTGGAAAAAATCATCCAGTAAAACGGGCTTATTACATGTTGGTTAAAAAGAATAGTAGATAGCAATGACATTATTAAACCTGCAATTACTAACACATGGGCATAAATGAATGCCTTAAAATTTGATTGTATTCTAAAAAAGGAAGCAATAATAAGAAGCACTAAAATAGTAATAATGGTACTTGATTGCACAAATATTCCTGCATCAGACACATACCCAGTTTCTGCCCACAATTCGTTGGCAAAATCTTCACTAAAGTCTCTAACGATAGTAAATAACATATAACTAATTACAACTGGCAATAACAACCAACCAAATTTCAATACAAACTTCAACCTATCCTCTTTATTCATGGGTACTCGTTCAGAGCGCTGTATTATATCTGATTCATTGGGTACGGGTGTTTGTTTTAACAACCATAAAGCAACAAGAAGCGGAACTAAAAAAATACTACCCGCAACAAAAGGCATCCAAAATTCGTGGATATCAATATTAATTAACAACCACTTCCCTACTGTTTTAGCAAGCCCTGAAGCAAAAATTATACTGCTTGCTAAAAAAGCACCCATAATCTCGGTAGTTTTTCTGCCTTCCAAAAAACCAAAAACCAAACCAAAAACCATACCTAAAGGGAGACCATTTAAGAACATGCAAATGATATTGTAAGGAGCAGGTATAATGGCAAACAACAATAGAGCAAACCACGCGGAAAGTATACAAAATAGTATCCCTTGTATTCTAAAGTTGGGATTCATTGAAGCAATAACCCTTATCCCGATAAATTTACTCAACATATATCCAATAACTTGGGCTATCACTAAACAAACTTTATAAGATATGCCTAAAAATGTCCAACTATCATATAACCCAACGGTAAATGGTTTTCTAAATCCATACATTCCGGTGTAAACAACAAATGCTGCGAATGAAACAACTAATAGCAATACAGCTGGAGAATTTTTCATCCAATTGTTGATATACGGATTGTATTTACTATTAAAAAAAGTCATATCACAAAATATAAAAACAGGTCATCTTAATACTTAACTGAAAATATAAACTATACAAATGAAGCCTCTCCTCACTAGAATATCTGCATAAGAGCTAATTTAAAAACCGTAATTAGCATCTCCACCGTAACTAAATTCAATGATTGAATCTCCAATTGTTGCTGATTAACTTGCTTCTTGAAAAAGGAGAGGCACAGGCTTTGCAAATATTTAAAATTAAGTAGTACAAATGAAATTATTTCTATCGAAAAACGTCCCAATCAATTGAATTTGTAGATTGTGTATTTAATGATTTTTTCGCGGCAACAGAAACGAAGTATCCTTTTCTCAACTTATTCTATTTGACTCTTTTGCAAATGGCGAATCATCATCTGCTTGTAGATATCAAAACTTTCGGGTAAGGCCTTATTGGGAATTTTAGCTTGTTCATCTATTCTACGAATAGCAATAATATCATTCATGTACGGATTCTGTTCAAAAATATTTGCTTCTGATTCACTCATAGAGCCGCCTTGCAAAGCCAAAGTTTGTAAACTAGCATCCGATAACAAAGACAGGTATTCGGGATACTTGTAACAGAGATAGCGCTTTGCAGCAACATGCAATGCAACTGATTGTATTACGATTTCAGAGAAGCCCCTTGACTGTAAATAAGTTGCTCCAAGAAATTCATGATCTTGCAATCCTAAACCGCCCATATTATTTGACTCGGTAGTTGGAACACATATATGTCCGATATCGTGTAAAAGTGCAGCTAATACCAAATCTTCACCGAGGCCCATTTCGGCAGCAATTTCAGCACTTTGCACCATATGCTCCAGCTTTGTAACTGGCTCACCTATGTATTCAGAACCACCATTAGAAATTAACAAATTGATTACTTCTTCTGCGATTTCTGAAGCAGTTACTCTTTCCATTCAAAGTATTTTTTAAATGTATGATATGCAATCAACCAAATTGGTATTGTAAGATTAAGAAAATATGAAGGAATTGTTAGCAAATTAATACTGAATCGTGTTTGCCCTTTTTTGAATAAAGAACGTTACTCATTGTGATTATTCTTACATTATGCAGAAGTCTTTTACCTATAATTATCTAATGAGCTATATTAGGAAACTTCGGTTAATCGAACTTCAAACAATCACTAAACACAAATTGTTTTAGAATCATGCGCATTCAGAGTACCGGATAGAGGGGTTAGTCCTTTTTGTGCCAATACTTTTTTTAGCATCAGTATCAGGGTGAGTACTATTAAATTAAATCTATACTGTAGCAAATGAAGTAAGACATTCTAACATAAACCCTACTTTAATTTCAGATACAAGCCCGCAGAAGCCCATCTTCCCGGCATAGCTGCCCCCAACAAATCACTGTATTGTGTATTAGTTATATTGGTACAATCAAGCTGCAAGGAAAGCTTTTGATGGAACGTATTAAAAGCTATTCGGCTATTTAGTAAAAAGTAGGAAGGGGTAATAGCGGCCTTGATGGCGGTAGCCTGTTGTGCATTTCGTTCTTTATATACAGAAGTAACGGCTATTTCAAAAGCACCCATCCGCCAAATTAATTGCGCATTCCATAAGAAGCGGGCATGGGAAGACAAATAAAATGAGGGGGTTTGTTCATTACTGAGTGATTCCATCCATACCAATCCGGAAAGCAACGTGAGCTGTTGATTTTTACCCATTTTTTTTACATATTGAAAATCGAGTTCCAACCCCTTGGTAGTAACCTCCCACAAATTGGTGGCCAGTGCATAATTACCGTTGGGTAAAAGGTTAGTGGTACGGGGCATTTGTGAAAAAGGGGTAGGAGTCCAGTCAATCAGATTTTGCTGATTTCTAAAAAAAGCAGTAAAACTCATTTTCAGTTGTCTGAATACCCGATAATCGAATCCTGCCTCATAATTCCACGATTTTTCTGGCTGAAGTTGTGGATTACCAATGTTACCTGCAGTTACCAGTACTTTGTTATAATTATTATAGCGTTCGGTAAAATCGGCATCCCGTATCCCCTTCCCTACTGAGGCTCTACCGGTAAAAGATCCTGTTGAATACGCTGCATTTAATTGAGGAAGCAATTGCCACCCATAATTCTCATCCCAATCTAACCGTACACTTTCATTGATATGTAACCGAGGCAGGGGTTGATGGGAAAGAATCAAATATCCACCCGCATGCGCCAGGGAATGATTTCCCCGATCGTTGGACATGATTTTTTTATGAAAATATTGTATGCCAGTAACCAGGCTATTGTGTTGATTGATAGTATGACTCAGCTTGGCTTGGGCAATATACATTTCGGTTGTATTCAAATTGGGAGAACCGGAGGGATTAAACTGAAACTGATCGCGTAAGATTTTGTACGACCCCTCAGCTGTGAAAGTTGTATGCGTACCCGAACGAACAACACCAACCCGCAGCCAATCGGAAACAACTTTTTCACGGGCTGTATCTGAAAGAAAGGGTGTGTAAAAATTTTGTGCATTAAAATCTCGACTATCCTTTGCATATCTAAGCTGAAGCTGCCAGTTGTTGGCAATTTTTCCGGCATAAGCTACAGAAATAGTTTGGTTATCAAAAAACCCATTAGTTCCTCGTAA
>Ga0208364_1000140_pt1 | contig 17419 bp, 11 predicted proteins | sample LakMenEpi08Jun12_FD_150680 | JGI IMG/M metagenome (GOLD analysis project Ga0208364, IMG submission 150680) | Freshwater microbial communities from Lake Mendota, WI - 08JUN2012 deep hole epilimnion (SPAdes) | ecosystem: Environmental > Aquatic > Freshwater > Lake > Epilimnion/Euphotic zone ...
AAGAGGCTGCAGCGCAAACTGTACTTTATTATATTCATTGGATAAAATTAAGAAAATAGGGGTTGGTTTAACATTTAATTGTGGTAAGAATTGCACAAAAAAACCCTGCTCTTTTTGGGAGCAGGGTTGTATAAATTTAAAACGAGTATTAATAACCGAAGTTTTGCTTTAAGTTAGGATTCGAAGCCAATGAGTTGGTAGGAATTGGGTAAACGCATTTGTAACCGTCAGATTTTACAGGTCTTTCAATTACTGGGGCATTAAATACTCCAAAACGAACCATGTCAGTTCTTCTATGTCCTTCTAAATACAATTCTCTAGCTCTTTCTGCTAATAATACTGGCAATGTAACTGCGGTTAAAGCAGAAGCTCTTCTCTTTGAACGAATATCGTTAACAATGCTCACAGCTGTTTCAGCAGAAGTACCACCTCTTAAAACAGCTTCCGCTTCCATTAAGCGAACATCAGAGAAACGAAGTAAAGGAAATTCATTAGAGCTACCCCAACCACCATCATTGATGGAAGCTGGATCTAATGGAAATTTATTTACACGAATACCACTCGCTTCGCCATTGAAGAAGATAGAAGCGTTACGAGTAAATATCAAAGGATTACCAGAGCGATCTTTCAAATCAACAATAGGCTCACCGATTGTACCATTTCTAGGACCGCGAGCTTGGCCTAATAATAAACCAGCAGTTGCACCAACTTTATCGGTAAAACCAGCAAGTGTATCTTTTCTTCTTACATCATTTTCCTCGAAACTGTCGTAGAAATCAGACAAGGTAACAAATCCATTCCAGCTAGAAGGAGCTTGATTATAATGCCAGCTCTGAGAAGTCTGCCATCTTAAACCTGCACCACCACCTGCTCTTGGATCACCGGTGTTATTGTGGCGAACAAAAATGTTCTCAGTTGAAACATTACCATTATCCCATTTGAAGTTATCCCAATAGTAAGCATCAACTTGCAATAAAGAATTAGCTTGAATATTATTACAATATTCAATTACTTTATTCATATCAGCAGCAGCAAAAGTATAAGGACCTTCTGGTTTGGTTGGATCTGATTTGTAAACTGCCTTATTCAAATAACATTTAGCTAATAAAGCCCAAGCAGCTTCTTTGGTAGCCAAAGAACGATTGTTTTTATTATAAGCAGGCAAATTTGCAACCGCAGATTCTAATTCAGTAATAATCGCATCGATAGCTGCGCTACGTGTTAAAACTGACGGAATAGCAGAAGCAGCAGCTGTAGCAGGGCGAGTTTGAACTTGTCCAAATATATCACAAGTTAAAAATCTGAAATAAGAACGTAAAAATTGTCCTTCTGCTTTTGTTCTAGGATCAGTTGCGGTTTCTGCAATCAAAGTGGTTTGAAACAGTGCACCGTTGAAACCATTCCAGGTATCATTAATTTGATTGTGGTCTCCGGCCCAAGTGTGCAGGTGCAAACGACGCCAAGTACCAAAGTCATCCCAGTCGGTACCACGTGTTGGTCCCATGATTTCGTCGGTAGAATGCTCTTGCAATCCAAACCAGTTACCCTGGCCACCGGTTAATTGATTCAACTGTTCGTAAACAGCTGAAATAGATGGGGCAGTTGGCGCACCACTTGCTTGAGGAGGAGCGATAGAAACCGGTCCCTCTAATTTAGGATCCAATTTTGAGCAAGAAGACAGGGCTAATAAGCCTAGTGCAGTTGCAGCAGTTAAAATATATGTTTTCATGATCATTTTTATTAATGAAAGTTATTGAATTTAAAAGCCAATGTTAGCTCCAATAGTAATTACAGTTGGTTTTGGATATTGTGTATAATCGAAACCGCGTGAAGGAATACCATTGATGCTCTTATCTACGTTTACTTCAGGATCTAAACCACTGTATTTGGTAAATAAAGCTAGGTTTTGGCCAGAAGCAAATATGGATAAGGTTTTAATCACTTTGCTCCTCATTTCGAATGCATAGCTCAAGTTCATGTTAGCCAAGCGAACAAAATCTCCTTTCTCCAAGAATCTGGTTGAAACAGAACCTGGGTTGAATGGATTTTCAGGACCATTACCTACATCATAAGTTACGTTACGAGCATTCCGTAAAGAACCTTTCAAGAACAAGGCATTTCCAGTATTATTATACACACTAAATCCTCTAACTGTATTAACGAAAACACTCAAGTTCCATCTTCCGTAAGAAAAATTATTGGTTAAGCCTGCAAAGAAATTAGGCAAAGCTGTTCCTACTAATTGGTTAGCTGCACCAGCTGCATAACGAGCATTACCATTACCATCAAATCCTTGGAAAACAGGCATAGACCATGTAAAAATTGGAGAACCGTTGGTTAAGGTTTGGGCAAATGCACCCGTTAAACCTTGTCCACTAACCGCACCGGTATTGATTTGGTTTGGTAAACCTTCGATATTGTTTTTAACGGTTGTCATATTCAGATTAACATCCCAAGTAAACTTATTTCCTTTAACAATTAGATAGTTAAACGTGAATTCCCATCCTTTGTTCGAAACCTTACCTGGTAAATTAATCCACCAGCTAGAAGTTGGTGCAAATCCACCCGGGGTTGGAGCAAAGAACAGCATGTTCCTTCTTTCATTGTTATAATAATCGATGGTAACATTCAAACGCTTGTTCTTAGAAGTAAAATCTACCCCAAAACCAGTGGTGGTAACTTCTTCCCATTTCAAATCAGGATTACCCTGTTGAATAAAACGAGTGGAAGAGCCATTTCCTGGATTCCAGGTTTGTTGCAAATTTAATGCAGCATAAGAACCTAAGTTATCTTGGCTACCCAAAGTTCCGTAGTTAACTCTAACATTGAAATCGCTGAATAATTTCCCAAGGGTGTTTTGAGCCCATGATTCTTGCATTGCTCTCCATTTGAAAGCAAAAGCCGGGAATACTCCATAGCGATTATTCGCACCGAACTTAGAAGATCCATCAGAACGAACAGTTGCGGTGAAAAAGTACTTGTCGTTATACGTGTAGTTCAAACGACCAAATACTGATTGCAATTCGTTGTTATCATATCCTGGAACATAAGAAGTATAATTCTTAAAGGCACTGTAAGATTTGGTAAACACATCTCCAGGCTTAGTTACTGGTGAATTTAAACCCCAACCAACAGATCCTTTATACTGAGTTTCGAAACTCTGATAAGAATATCCTAAAACCACATTCAATGCATGCACATTGTTGAACAATTTGTCATACGTTAAGTAGTTCTCTATCAAGGTTGATTTAACATCTAAATTCTGACGGGTAACACGACCATTACCTTGAATACCAGAGTTAGGTGATTCATATCCAAATATGTTTACCGTTCCGCCATAAGCATTTGAATTTAAACGAGGATCGGCAAAGGCAGTTCTTTCTGATTTAGAATTATCACTCGCATAAACAATCTTATAAGAAAGATCTTTAGTGATTTGATAGCTAGCAGATAAATTAATCAAAAATCTGTTGATAAAATCTCTATCATCAAAGTAAGCTAACATCTGAGTTGGATTACGCTGATCACCTGGCTGATAGAAGGAACCATCTGCGTTGTAAATGGGGTTAGTTGGATTAAACTGCAATGCAGCACCTAACAAACTACCTTGATATCCTGCATTATTAGATAATGGAGGATATTGGTTTTTGGTGTTAGAATATGTTAGATTAGCTTCTAATTTCAACTTATCATTCATCAGTTTCTGACCTAAGTTAGCACGAACGGTCATACGCTGTAAAGAACTATTTCTTACGATACCTTGTTGATCGTCGTAAGAACCACTCAAACGAGCAGTAGTTCCTTTATAATTATATCCCCAACTTAAATTGTAATTCTGAGAAATGGCTTGACGGAAGATTTCATCTTGCCAATCAGTAGAAGCACCACCATCAATCAATTTAACCGCTTCGCCTGCAGCAATTGGATCAGCACCACCATCAATATTGGCTTTTTTAGCAGCCAATAAGAAATCCTGTGCTTTCATCAGGTCGTACCGACGAGCCGTATTAGCTATACTTGTATTAGCACCAAAATTAAATACACCTTTTTTACCGCCTTTGCCTTGCTTGGTAGTAATCAAGATAACACCATTTGCACCTCTTGAACCATAAATAGCAGCAGCCGACGCATCTTTCAAAATTGTCATGCTCTCGATATCATTAGGATTCAAGAAAATCAAAGGATTTTTTGGAGTAGAACTTCCTTCAACACCACTTGCAGAACCTAAAGTACCGCCCTGAATCAAAGGAACTCCATCAATTACATATAGAGGCTCTTGTGATCCACTGATAGAACCTGTACCACGAATGTTGATAGTTGCAGCACCGCCTGGCTCACCAGTTGCAGGTGTAACTAAAACACCCGCTGTACGACCTTGTAATAAGGCGTCAGGTGCACCAATTTGACCTCTGTTAAAGTCTTTTTCAGTTACTCGGGCTACAGACCCAGTAACGTCTTTCACCTTACGAGTACCATATCCTACAACTACTACTTCACCGAGCTGCTCATTAGTGGCAGCCAGAGAAACATTAACAGAACTATTAGCACCTACGGCTACTTCTTTGTCTCCGAATCCTACACTAGAAAAAACCAGGGTAGCATTTGAAGAAACAGAAATGCGGTACGTTCCGTCGCCTGCAGTTTGGGCTCCAACTTTGGAACCTTTCACTACAACAGATACACCGGCTAACGGTGATCCATCTTTAGCATCGGTAACTTTTCCCGAAATAGTTCTAGTTTGTGCTTGCGCGACAATCGCAAACAAGCCTACAAAAATGCCCACAAAGAGCGGCATAACTAGCTTTTTTAAATTCATATTTGGCAGTTTATTGGTTTATTAAGCGTGTCAAATGTACACGTTTTTTGTGTCAAAAACTTTTTGTTTAATTTTATATTAAATTATTATAGAGTATATGTTAACAAAATTGATGGATTTCGATCAAAAGCATATCGTATTAGACCAACCAGTAACAGATAACGCTGCATTTGTATACATATTATAATATTTAACGAATTAGATTAATTAACTTTATAGATTATTATAATAATATGTATTAATCTTTATACATAAACAATTTTTATTCAATTATTTATAAAATAATTATATATTTTACTTGATATCATTGCAAGCAGCTGAACTGCGGAAGCCTCATTCTTGCATTTTTTCGACAATAACACCAATACATATTGTCGGCCATCTGGTAGATAAATAATGCCAGCATCGTGATGCACCCCGGTAATCCAACCCGTTTTATGGGCTACCTGCACATCTTTAGGCAGCAATGCCGGAATCAGGTCGTTATAAAATTGCCGCTTCAATATCTGGACCATAGCGGATGAAGCCTCCGGACTAACGGCGTTTCCCAGTGCAAGCTGCTCAAATATCACCATCAGATCATGGGCATTGGTAACATTATTCAACCCTTGCTGATAGGCTTTGTTATCTTCCACCCCCCTTCTCACTAAAATATCAGGCGCACCTAGCTTTCGCATCGTGGCGGTAATCTGCACTCCCGTAACCCGACTCATAAGCATATTTGTTGCTATATTACTGCTACGGGTAATCATCCTTTCAATCAGATACTGGAGTGATTGCGGGGTTCCTATTTTAGCGTATACCTCATCATCACTGTCGTCGACCCCCTCCAAAGTATACCAACTACCATCTACTATACTCTGAAACTCCTTTCTGATTACCATCGTATCCGCCAACTTACAATTACCTAAGGCGGCCTGCCGGTATACTTCTATCATTACAGGTGTTTTCATAGTGCTGGCAGCATGAAATAGCTCCCGCTCATTCCAGTAAAGGGTATCTCCAGTGCTAAGGTTTTTATACGCTAGGGCAAAAACTCCCTGCTCCGCAGCAAATAATTGCTGTATCTCATCCATGAATCTTTGCTTTTTTTCTGGCCGCTGCTGCGACAGTATTTGAGATGCCTGCATAAAAAGTAATATGAATACGCCTAATCTTTTCATAGGTTACAAATTACTGCAATTTTTCAGTAATATTAAGGTATGAAACTATTCATGGTTTTGATTGGCTGCAAACCGCAGGGCAGGCATACCGAGCAACACGATTTATTTTTTGGCATTGCCCCCTCTCTCTCCGAGCTGGTACCACAATTACTTGCTTTCTGGCCGGGGAATCATCGCCTCCACATCGATGCCTGGCGGGAAGTAACTGCAGTTAACGGATTCGCAGTGCAAGTAAAATCTTCCCCCCATTCGGCCAATTCTACCAAAGAAACCCGCTTGTTTTTTATTAACCTGGGCGGGTACAAGCCAATGGAATTTGAAGAATACCATTATAAAATGATAATTGCTGCTCCCAACAAGGCAGCTGCTATCCGCACATCCAAAGCATCCGCATTTTTTAAGCATACAGGATATAAAGGCGCCGAAGCACATATAGATGATCAATATGGGATTGATGTAGACGATTCGTATCAGATAGAAGAACTGCTATCCGAAAATCTATTGCAACAGTATTCAATTGAACTGAGTCCCCTCTCAACAGAAAGCGAAGATGAGTGGCATATCGGCTACACAAAACTATCCTCCCTTATAAAAAAATGATTGCTTACTAATTATCTCATTCGCCCTAACTACTTCACCTATGGAAAAAAGAACTTTTCTACAATCGATGGCGCTGGCTGCAGTTGCTGCACCCTTTTCGCTTGCCTCAGTTCCGGCCTGGGCTAAAAACCTTCACACCCTTAGCCCCACAGCTACCGCAAGTGATGACGAATTTTGGAAACAGGTTCGCGGCGAATATCGATTGAAACCCGATTATATTAATCTGGAAAACGGATACTATAATATCCTGCCCAATACCCTATTAGAAAAATATATAGCGCATATACGAGAGGTAAATTATCAAGGCTCGTATTATATGCGCACGGTGCAATTCGACAATAAGAAAAAAATGGCAGCCCAATTAGCTGCCTTCACGGGATGCCCGGCTGAAGAACTGATTTTAACCAGAAACACCACCGAATCGCTAGACATGATTATTGGTGGCTTTCCCTGGCAGGAAGGCGATGAAGCAGTTATGGCTGAACAAGATTATGGTGCCATGCTGGAGATGTTTAAGCAGGTGGCTAAAAGACATGGGGTGGTAAATAAAATTATCTCCGTACCCAATCATCCAAAGTCTGACGAAGAAATTGTTCAACTGTATGCCAATGCCATCACTCCCAAAACGCGTTTATTGATGGTATGCCATATGATTAATATAACCGGACAAATTTTACCCATCCGTAAAATTTGTGAAATGGCGCACAGCAAGGGCGTGGAAGTGATGGTGGATGGCGCGCATGCCATCGCCCATATCCAATTTAATATTCCGGATTTACAATGCGATTATTATGGTGCCAGTTTACATAAATGGCTAAGTGTTCCATTGGGGGTAGGTATGTTATACGTAAAAAAAGAGCATATCCAAAAAATATGGCCATTATTAGCAGAAGGAGATCGCCCGCTGGGAGACATTTCAAAACTCAATCACCTGGGCACCCATCCCGTTCATACCGATTTAGCCATAGAAGATGCGATTCAGTTTTATCAACTGATTGGGGCGGAAAGAAAAGAAGCCCGCCTGCGCTTTTTACAGAATTACTGGACGAGTCGCGTTAGCTCAATTCCAGGAGTAGTATTGAATACCCCCACCAGTGCCTACCGCGCCTGTGCCATTGCCAACGTGGGCATTAAAGGAATGAAACCCGCCCTGCTGGCCGAAACCCTATTGAAAAAATATAAAATATGGACGGTAGCCATAGATTATGCCAATGTTCAAGGGTGCAGGATAACACCCAACCTGTATACCACTACCGCCGAACTAGACAAATTTGTGTTTGCACTAAATGAACTGAGTGCGTCTAGTAAAAGCTGAGTTCTTATCTAACTGATAAAATTATACATTTATTTACAACGCTGCATTTTGTGGCTAATGAACCCTTACCTCTTTTTACGGCCAGTCCTTTTACCCAAATAGCATTTTTATCAAAGTAAAGGTTACCCGCTATTTAGGTTAGTAATAATTTAGCTGCCCTGTTGTAAGGGAAGATCCCACCAAATCAAAGGATGCCGAACGGGTAAATTTCTGATTACTTCCAACTCATCCGGTGCATGATCTAATTTTTTCCAGGTTGCAATCCAGCTTTCCTGATTCAGCCCCAACCCGCCAAATAATAAAAATGGATGAGCTACCGGCCAGTTATCCCAATACATTACATCATGCGCATAAGGCCAGGCAGATTTATCCTGCACAAAAGGATATAAAAATGCTATACCCTTTTGGATACTCTTACCGCCAGTAGTTTGATAATTCCAGTAATTGCGCTGGGGGGTTGATAAAAGTTGACAGAGCGTTGCAAATGCATCCAAGTTAAATAATGAATAGCCATACGGCTTGGTTCTTTTCAGTTCTCTGGGAAAACTTCCATTGGCATCCATTTGCGCTTCCAATATTTGTTCAAACTCTTGGCGACATCTAGTTAGTAAAGTATCATTTTTAGTAAATTTTGCGAAGCACGAAACCTGCATCAGCCAGCAGGTACCATGATTGTTTTCGGCCTTCTTTTCAGTTTTTCCATAAGGATGTTCCTGCAACCAAACCAGATATTTTGCAAACCAATTGCGGCAGGCTTGTATAACTTCCTGATTAGCGGCACTGCTTTTCTCCATAGCTAAAATGGCTTGCACTACTTCCATAAAATGGATGGTGTCTATAATGCCAACTCCTCTTCCGGTAAATCGTCCTTTGATGGCCTGTGCATATAATAAATGTGGGCTCATAGCAGTGGCTGTATCCATAAACCAGGCCTTGCAATGTTGCATAGCTGCTTGCACCAACTGATCATTTCCCGTGAGCCTATAAGCCGAAGCAAGGGCGCCCATAATTTGACTAAACCGAATCATAGCCAATCGATGTGCTACAAAATTATCAGGATTGGTGAGTCCATCTTTTTGAATGTAAGCACTATCCGCCGAAACCGGATTAGGCCACCAATAATCTCCTTCCGAAAAAAAGTCATGTATGCCGCCCGAGCTTCGGGGAGATTGATAGGCTGTGATGGTTATAGGCGATTGCTGTAAGGCCCAATCTGCCTGCTTGTTAATAATGGGCGCCAGAACAGTTCGCATCATTACCCATTTTTCCGAAGCGGGTGATAACTGTTGAGAAAATCCAGCTATACAAATGCATTGCAGCATCAGGAATAAAATCAATTTTTTTTTCATATAGATTTTTTATTTGGAACTTGATATTTATTCAATAAGGGATGATAAAGCATCTTCTGGTAAAAGACCCACAGAAGCAGAATGTAACATAGCCTCCCTCGTATGCTCAAATAAGAGTGTGTGGATGGAAGTATGCGCTAATTCGGCCAATACTCTTTTTGTGGCTACTTTCTTTTTAGCTTGAACAGATCGTATATATATCGCAACAACATTCTGCGGAAATTGCTTTGCGATTGAAACATAGATAGCCGGGTCTTGCTGAGAATTATCCCCATATAAAACAAACCGCTGTTTAGGAAACATACGCATAATCCGCTCAATCCGAACCAATTTGTTATGATGTTGGGTTTGTCCGCTCGCCCCCAACTCTTGTAAACGTTTGATTTTATTTAATAAAAGCACCCCTTCAGGCAAATGATTGTGCGAGAAAAACTCGGTAAGATCATCGTATAAATTCCATTCGCTGCTGGATACGTAAAAAAAGGGATTGGGTAAGTCGGGCGTTGTACCTGATACCGACAATAGTGTAAAATAATGAACAATATCGGCAAAGGTTTTTCGGCTATGGGGTTGCCGGGTAAACAATACGCGTAAACGCTTAAGGAGGCGGGATGAATAAGATATTAAGATGGTATCATCAATATCAGATATAACACCCAATTGAACTGAATGAGGAATATATAATTCGCCCAGCACTTCCTGCAATACCTTGCCTTCTTTATCTAGATAAGAAACCGTTATTGACTGAAACCCAGCAGTTAATTCTTGGGGTGATTCCCAGTGAAATTCAAAGAATCCGTCTTCCTGGGTGCTGGTTTCGAGTCGGGTGGATTGGTGTTGTAACTGAATACGGGCATCAGCGATCGGGTGAATAGCAAACAAGCGAATCAGGTGCCGGATATTGTAAAAAATATTTTGGGTGAACCGTTCTCGAATGGTAGGATTGCCTTGCAATAGGTGTCCGTACACTACCAGATGATGGGTGTGGCCATACCCTTTATAAATCTTCAGGTTAACAGATGAGCTATTTTGTAACTTTGCCATAGAGCGTGCTTTACAATTTACGGCATTTATTGGTAATCATTCTAGCAAAATTAGTATGTCTACATCTGTTGTTTTATTTATCATTAATCCCCACTCCGGAACTACTCGGCGACCTTGGCATACCCTTATAAATGATTTTTTTTTACACCGGGCAATAGAAGTGCACTGCCACCATTTAGAAAAAGATACCTCATCGGTGAAAATCGTTGACCACATTCACCAGGTGCAACCTAATCTGGTAGTAGCGGTAGGCGGTGATGGAACCATAAAATTAGTTGCAGCTGCCTTGCTAAAGAGTTCTATCCCCATGGGCATTATTCCGGCCGGGTCTGCCAATGGATTAGCCTATGAGTTAGGTATTCCTACCGACCCTACCCTAGCCATGCATACATTGCTAACCGGAAAATCGATAAAAATTCATGGCATCGCCATTCAAAACGAAATCTGTTTACACCTGGCTGATATTGGATTAAACGCCTGGGCCATGAAAAAATTTAATAGGGGAAATACCCGGGGATGGTTAGGATATGGTTGGGCCTCTTTACAATCTTTGTACTATGCAAGAATACACAGTGTAACCCTACAAACCGACCAACAATCCATCAAACTACGGGCGGCCATGATTGTATTGGCTAACGGTACCGCCTATAGTACCGGTGCCATCATCAACCCTGGCGGTTCTTTACTTGATGAACATTTTGAGGTTATAGTTATGAAAGAAATATCATTGATTGAAACCCTCAAAATGCTTTTCACACATCAGCCATTTAATCCAAAAAAAGTAGCCGTTTACAGTACGCAAAAAGTAACCATCCGGTGTAAAAAGAGAATACCTTTTCAAATTGACGGAGAATACCAAGGCAAGGTAAAAAATATTGAGGCCACTATAGTTTCCCATGCCGTTTCCATCATTGTGCCTTGATTTGCTTTTCCCTTAAATATTACTAGTTTATCACAGCAGATTCTCTTCTTGCTTACCTATTGTTCCTCCTCCCCCTTTTTTCCCTTTTTTACGTTGGCGGCGTGCCGGCCACTTCCATCACCATCATCTAAAAAACCTGCTTCGGGACGTAACTGTGTTAAAACTGCTTTCAACTTTTCAAAAGCAGCTTTGGTTGCTGGTGAACTTGCAGGATTTTGCACCAGCATTTCCTCAAAGGGAGCATTGCGCATATCAAATAACTTTTCTTCTCTGGTTAACTTCCAGTTGGCGTCTCTCACATACCACTGATTACCTAGTTCCATAAAAATCCAGTCTCGATGCGATGCAGATTCGTTAAATAACAAAGGGAAAAAGCTTTTTCCGTCTATTACCCGATCAGTTGGTATAGGAGCTCCGCCAAGCTGAGCCATGGTAGGCATAAAATCGCAGGCATCTATCAATTGATTGCTGATTCTTCCCGGCTTAATTTTTCCTGGCCAACTGATAATAGCGGGTACCAAACTTCCACATTCGAGCATGGTACCTTTTTTGCCCGATAACTGTTTACCCCCAATTGAACTGCGTTCGGCATATTTACTGGCCGTACCATTATCCCCCATAAATATGATTACTGTATTTTCTCGCATGTGCAAACTATCTAATACATGCAATAAGTCGCCAACCAGCTTGTCCATATAAGCGGTATTGTCTGCATATAAATCGCTGCCGGTTTTGCTATAAGGGGTTCGCTGAATATTCGCGTGCACATGAACCATGGAATAATGAAGAAAGAAAGGAGTGGTTTGATGGGAGGAGATAAACTTGGTTGCCTCTTTATGCATCAAATCTGGCATATAAACATCAGCGGGTAAAGCAAGTTCCTTTCCATTTACAAAATAGGTTTCCGCGCCTTTTTTCTCAGTGCTCCAATAAACACCACTTCCCTTGAATGTCAAATATTCATCAAATCCAAAAGCGGCGGGAGTTTCGCCAAACTGACTCCATTTTCCGATTAGTGAAGATGCATATCCTGCCTTTTTAAGTATAGCGGGCGTAATCATTTCGGCAGCCGGTTTAATCTGTCCTACACGATCTTGATTCACTGCTCCTGTTCTAAAAGCATAGCGACTTGATAGGATCCTGGCCCTTGATGGCCCACAAAGCGGTGCCGTGTAGGCATGTGTAAAGCGAATTCCCTCCGCAGCCAATTTGTCAATTATAGGAGTTTTATTTTGATCAGAACCATAAGCACTTACATCTCCAATTCCCAAATCATCGGCCAAAATAAAAATGATATTAGGGCGGGTATTTCCCGACTTATTTTTTTGCGCCGAAATGCCGGAACAAATCAGGAACATTGAAAACAAAACAATTATTTTTCCTTTCATTAGTGCAAGTATTTATTATGAATTAATCGGCTGAGTTTTTCCAATTGGTTGTATCCCCTTTAAATCGGGTAAGGGCCTGCCATTCGGTTATACCCCCCTGATCACCCTGCTGTGCCATCCACTTTTTCAACTCTGCGAACAGGGTATTTTTAATCGATTGCAAACTGGCATCATTTGTTCGATTGCTCAATTCAAAAACATCATCCTGAATATTATACAACTCGAACTCTGGTCTTGTTCTGTATAAACTGGCATGCGCAAATAACTGACTATCGCCTTTCGTTTTTTTCAACCAGCCTTCATATAATTTATTTCCAACTCGCGAAGCGGAAGAATAAAAAGGTTCCTGATAATTCAGGTTCCAAATCAATTTATATTTTTTATTTTGTATAGAACGAACCGGATAATTATCCGAACCGTTTTTGATGCCCCTTGTGGTATGCACTCCAAACACATAGGTTCTCACTTCTGCTGCATTACCCTTCATAGCACCATAAAAACTTTTGCCATCTAATGGCATCGTTTTTTCAGTATTTCCTCGAAGTTGATCCGGATTACCCCCTGCAGCTTGATATAAAGTAGGTACAACATCTATATATTGCGTTAATACCGGCGTTCGGGAAGCTGGCTTAATCATCTGGGGCCAACGAACAATAAAAGCTGCTTTTAATCCCATGTTGTAACAAGTCCATTTACCAAACGGCAAGGAACTGCCATGCTCACTGGCAAAAAGAAAGATGGTATTATTTTTATTTCTTTTATCTACCATATCCATACAGTATCCTACAAGACTATCAGCATAGGTTACTTCAGCATAATATTTTACCAGGCTCTCCCGGGTTTCTTTGGTATCGATCAAGTGGGGAGGAACTTTTATTTTATTCGCACTATACAAATCCGGATTTCCGCGTGTCCAAGGCCCATGCGGCTGATTGGTTGCAACAATTAACAGGTAGGGTTTCGTTTTGTCTTTATCAATCCACTGTTGTGCGTTGGATAATTGTATGTCTATACCTTCTCCATTATCACTATTTCTGCCACCCAAATATTCAAAGGGAAAGTTAGCCATAGGAGCATAATGTTGTTTTCCTATTAAAGCCACCCGATACCCAATATTTTTAAAGTGTTGCACAACGCTAACAATATTATTATAAACCTGTGCATGATTGGGATAGCTACCATTTTTTACAGGATAAATACCGGTATATAAACTCTGCCGGGTTGGGCCACACATGGCGGTTGCATTAAACATATTGTCGAAACACATCCCCTCACCGGCCAATTTAGCCAGGTTAGGTGTTTTCACATCCGTATTGCCATAAGGCTCGCAATCAATGGACGTCATATCGTCGGCAATAAAAAAAAGTATATCGGGCTTGCCGGCTTTTGCCTGATTAATCGGCATGGCTTTTTCTGGAGAATTACTCTCTTTGTTAGTTATAGATAAAAATTTGTGTGCGGTCGGCTTAGAATCAACCGAAGAAGAAGAAAGGAACGATATGCTACTTAGAACACCCATAAAAATTAATGCAGCCAATAATAGATGAAAATGCTTCATGTTTTTTATTTTGATTTCCAGGGCCAGGGAAGTGCTTTTGTTCGAATGGCGGCCTGTTGCCATAAGCTAGCTAGTTCTTTCCCTTTTTCGGGAAATTGTAAAATCAGATTATTCGTTTCAGTAGGATCAGTGGTTAGATTATATAATTCCCAGGCACGCTCATCTTCAGGTAAAAATTTTTTGTTGGTAGTTGCTCTACTTACCAGTTTCCAGTTGTTTACCCGTATGGCCCGGTTACCCTCATGTTCCCAAAAGATATAGTCCCTTTGAATGGATTGGTTAGTAAAAGTGGGAACCAAACTTTTTCCTTCCAGGGGTTGAATGGTATTCGATCCATAGGTTTGCGGATAGGGTATTTGCGCAATATCAATACAGGTTGCCATGATATCTATCAGATGGGTGGGCTGTTTTCTCAATCCGCCTTTTGCCTTTATTCCTTTGGGCCAATGAACAATTAATGGGGAAGCGATTCCTCCTTCATGCACCCAGTGCTTGTATAAGCGAAAGGGTGTATTGCTAACATTTGCCCACTCTTCGCCATAAGTAAGCCAGGTATTTTCCTGACCAGGCATCACCCCTTTTCCACTGCGTATGAACTCCCCCTTTCGGGAATAGACAGGTTGCTTTCCTCGGAAAACTGAATCCGGCGCATAATACGCACCTTTCAGTTGAACATCAGTTGGCGGAACTTCTGGTTGATTGGAATTTAAAGGTTCTGCACAGCCGCCATTATCTTGCATATAAAAAACTACCGTATTGTCCAGTTCATTTTTTTGCTCGAGCGCTGTTATGATTCTTCCAATTCCCTCATCCATTATGTTTACCATAGCAGCATATACTTCCATTCGGCGGGACTGCCATTTTTGTAAGGGTTCGTTTTCCCAGGCAGGTATGGATACGCCCCGCTCAGTTAACACAGTATTGCCGGGAAGAATACCCAACTTTTTTAATTTTTCAAATCTGAGGGTTCGGATTTTATCCCAACCCTTATCATACATTCCCTTGTTTTTATTGATAGCTGACTCCGGAGCCTGAATAGGCCAATGTGCCGCAGTAAAAGCCACATACATAAAGAAGGGAGTTCTACTGGAATGTTCCCGAATATATTTTACCGCCGTATCACTGATTGCATCGGTATAATAAAAGTCGCTGGAAGGAGCGATAAATGAATTTCCACTCATTAATGTTCCCGGATCGTAAAAACTTCCTGAGCCATTTAAGGTTCCAAAAAAACGCTGAAATCCTCTTTGCATGGGCCAATTCGACCGGTCACCCTGGGGAGTTAAGTTTTTAGCTATATGCCACTTCCCTACCATATATGTTGCATACCCTCCCAACCGAAAAACTTCCCCCATTGTTACCGCTTGTTTGCTCAGATCATCTGTATAGCCGGGTTCGGGAAAATTTTCGGTGCTCAAATGCCCCATGCCTGCCTGATGCGGATATAGTCCGGTTAACAAGGAAGCTCTGGAAGGGCTACACCGGGCTGTATTATAAAATTGTGTAAACCGCAGTCCATTCTTAGCTAACTTATCGAGATGCGGGGTACTGATTTCTGATCCGAAACATCCAATGTCTGAGTAGCCCATGTCATCTGACAAAATCACAATCACATTGGGTTTTTTACTTTTTGCATTCTGCGATATGGCATTACTAGATACTGCTAACAAAGCAAAGCAAATAATGATGCCCGCGATTAATGTATACCGGCGTTTGAAAGTGGCTCGAATCAGTTTACAACAACGGGGTTTCATTTACTCTATTATTCGTTTAATGAATAGGGTTTCTATTCATTTTAGCAGGCTGCAAATAAATAATGGTCATTCATTTTAGGCCTACTTTTTTTGAGAAGCCAGAAAACTAATCATCTGTTTATGCAGTGTTGCTTTAATTTTTTTATAGGCAGTGCTGCCAGTAAAGTTTACTTTTTCAAGGGGGTCTTTTTCATAATCAAATAATTCCGAGCCTACTAATAAAGAAGTAGAAAAAGGATCTGTGCTGCGATACCCGTTTTTCATCCAAATAGTATATCGATACCGATTGGTTCGAATAGAATACCCCATCACATTGGCACCTGAATACCCCAATCTTTCATTCTCAGCGGTTTCACTGCTGCGTGGGTATTGACTTACCGAAAATGTTTTCACAGAAGCCGTAGGATTTTTCATTAGGGGAACCAGACTTTTGCCATGCAGATGAGAAGGGATCGGAACCCCGGCTAATTCGCAAAGGGTAGGGAATATATCAATAAACTCTGAAGACGACTGGGTAGGTTTTTTTGAATACCCTACTCCCGCTGCAGCAATAATCAAGGGAGCGCGGGTAGCTTGTTCAAAATTGGAATGTTTACACCAAAGGTTGTGATCTCCTAAATGCCAACCGTGATCTCCCCATAAAACAATAATGGTGTTATCGGAAATTCCCAGCGAATCCAGAGTATTTAATAAAACGCCCACATTCGCATCGGTATATGAAATACTAGCATAGTACCCATGTATCAGTTCTCTTTGTTTTTCCTCGGGGAGCGTAATACCAAAGCCCTTATCATTTGCCCCTGACAATACCGGTGGGATATCGGTATAGGCTCTTATTTCACCTGCATTATGAAAAGCAATGTCAACGGCATTAGTAGGTTTATCTTGAAATTCAGCTATCGGCAGTTGATCACGTTGATACAAATCCCAATACTTTTTGGGGGCAACAAATGGAAGATGTGGTTTTGCCAGCCCTACCGCCATAAAAAACGGACCTGATTGCTTACTGAGTTGTATAAGAATATCTTTAGCCTGCAAGGTATTGGCCCCATCATTATAGGCATGGTCGGGTACATCTTCACACTCAGTAGTAGGGCGAACTTTAGCCACAACATAGTCATTGGCTTCACTGCCTTTAAGGCCTTTTGCTGCCGCTTCTTTGGCATATTGTGCTGCCAACTGTTTGGTGGCAGGGTTCTGATACCTGGTTAATGCCGGCTCCCCATATGCTTTGGGATAATATCTCTTATCCGTTTTATAATAAGGAACACTCCAAGAAGGCTTATCTATTTCATTATCCACGCAACGGGGGTCGTATACTTTTCCAATTCCCTGGGTAGAATATCCCTGTGATTGCAAATACTGCGGTAAACTAATGATATCCGGATTCACATCCCGCATCCGGGTTTTCAAATCCCACACTTTTGTATAATCTGGCCGCATACCCGTCATCAGACTAGCGCGGGTAGGTCCACAAACGGCTTGCTGACAATAATTTTGCAGAAATACG
>Ga0208364_1000148_pt1 | contig 16741 bp, 19 predicted proteins | sample LakMenEpi08Jun12_FD_150680 | JGI IMG/M metagenome (GOLD analysis project Ga0208364, IMG submission 150680) | Freshwater microbial communities from Lake Mendota, WI - 08JUN2012 deep hole epilimnion (SPAdes) | ecosystem: Environmental > Aquatic > Freshwater > Lake > Epilimnion/Euphotic zone ...
CAGCACGGCGGGCGTATTTCTGCGCCTCGATCAAGGTCAGGCCCAAGGGCACGCTCCCGGGGCCTGGCCCCAGTGACAACAGCAGCTGTTGCCATTGATGATTTCGGGACCCCACCAGCACGGGTCTGACCCTGCTGTTGCCCGACCCGCACTGTTCTGGTGCGGTGTCTTGGACCTGACCTGTCGGTCCGTGCGGTGGGGCAACCAGCCGGGGAGTCCCGTGACCTCATAGGAGTCCGACGTTCCCGTCCCGTCAATGGCCTGTCCGTCTGCCCGGCTGGTTGCACCCCCTCCCGTTCCCAGCAGCCATGAGCGCAGCGCCAGCACCTGAAGTCGAGATCAACAACAACCCCGATGTCGTGGTTGGTGTCGACACCCACAAGCACACCCACATGGCGGTGGCCCTGAGCGCCAATGGCGGCTGGCTGGGCAGCCTCAAGCTGGAGGCCAAACGCAGCGGCTATCAGGAGCTGATGCGTTGGGCTGCTGAGTTTGGAAGTCGCCCGGTGTTCGCCGTGGAGGGCACCGGTTGCTACGGGGCCGGTCTCTGCCGCGCCCTGCAGACAGCAGAGCTGGAAGTAGTGGAGGTGAACCGGCCTGATCGCTCTACCAGGCGCCGGCTGGGCAAGGACGACACCATCGATGCAGAGGCTGCTGCACGCTCTTACATCTCCGGAAAGGCCACGGTCATTCCCAAGGCAGGGAATGACCTGGTGGAGATGATCCGCATGCTCAAGGTGGTCAAGGATTCAGCCTCTGGCAACCGCACTGCGGCCCTCAATCAGCTGCACGCCATCGTGGTGACGGCACCGGCAGCGTTGCGGGAACGGCTGCAGCGGCTCAAGGGCAAGGAGCTGGTGGACTGCTGCAGCGGGCTGCGTTCCGGAGAGATCAGCACACCGCTGGCCGCAGCCAAAATGGCCATGCGCAACCTCGCCCGACGTATCCAGCAGCTGGAGCAGGAGCTCAAGGACACCCTCACGCAACTGGATCGACTGACGATGCAGCACTGCCCGGAGCTGCGCAACACCTACGGGGTGGGTGTGGATATCTCCGCCACCCTCGTTATGGCAGTCGGCGACAACCAGGAGCGGATGAAGTCGGAGGCCTCATTCGCTGCCTTATGCGGCGTCAATCCCTTGCCGGCCAGCTCCGGCAAGGTGGTGCGGCACCGGCTGAACCGCAGTGGCAATCGGCAGGCCAACTGTGCCCTGCACCGCATCGTCGTCTGCCGGCTGCGGTGGCATCAGCAGACCAAGGAATACGCCGAACGACGTATGGCAGAGGGCCGCACGATCAAGGAGATCATCCGCTGCCTCAAGCGATTCGTGGCCCGCGAGATGTTCGGCATCCTGCGTGGTGGTCCCGCCGTTCGCACGGCAGCGGCCTGAGCATCAGCGCGATGGCTCGCTGCAGGCACCCAGGCTCTCTGCGGAGCCGGCCGGCGGTTCAGCTGTCGACGGGGATCAGCACATCGAGCAGCTCGGTCCGCAGCGCCTGGCCAGGTTGCCCCGGCACCACCAGGACCACGGCCTTGGCCTCGATCAGATCGCTGTCAGCATCGATGTCCTCGCCATTGGCATCCCAGCTCTCCAGCGCTGCATCCAGCCAGCGAGCCTTGGTTTCTAGAAAAGCGATCGCGTCGTCGGGGCTCCAGCGGGCGTCGCTACCGCGGCAGGGATAGCGCTGCAGAAGCTCCAAGATTCCGATCTCCTGCAGCTCTGGGGTGCCGCTGGGATCGCGCACCAACACGGCGTCGGCATCGATGGCGTTATCGATCAGCTTCTGGATGTCGCTGCGATCGTCGTCCTCCTCCAGCTCCTGCCAATCCCGGAGATCGATGACCTTCTCCAGCAGGGCCCGCAATTCATCAACTGGCATCGGTGGCGCATGTTTTGGCCTGGTGGGATGGGAAGCCAGATCGATCAGGCCTTCCGCTGCCTCGATGATCTGCATCAGCGACATATGCTCTGCCACCAGGGTGAACGTGGTCTCGGTCAATTCCTCGAGTGGCAAACGCGGAGCATCCACGTCGTTTCGTACCCGATCGATAGCCTCCAAGAGGAGAAGCTGTTTCGATGTGGTGATCGGCTCCACAGGATGGGCAAGGCGGTATCGGCTCCATCCTTGCTGAGCTCAACCTGCCCCTCAAGTACCGGGCAACCACCAGCCGATCACGGAGGCGTGGCAGGGCTTGACAATCCATAGGAGTGTCATGTCGTGCCAGGAGCGTCGGCTGGTGGTCTGATCGGTTGCCGATGGTGCCGCTTAGCCTGAGTTCATGACGCCCTCCCGCATTACCCACAACCCGGAGCAGTGCGGCGGTAAGCCCTGCATCCGCGGCATGCGCATCCGCGTGCGGGATGTCTTGGAGCTCTATGCCGCGGGGCTGAGCAGTGAGCAGATCCTGGCGGACTATCCGGATCTGGAACCGGAAGACCTCAGCGCAGCGCTGGATTACGCAGCCCGTGAGATCGACCATCCGGTGCTGATGGGATGAGGCTGTGGCTGGATGCCCAGCTGCCGCCAGCCCTGGCCCGCTGGATCGGTGAGCAGCCATGGGGAGTGGATGCCGTCCCTGTGCGGGAGATCGGCCTGCGGGATGCCAGTGATCCGGAGATCTTCCGGCAGGCCCGGGCGGCTGAGGCGGTGGTCATGACCAAGGACCGGGACTTCATTCGCCTGCTGGATGAGCAGGGCCCTCCTCCCCAGGTGATCTGGCTGCGGCTGGGGAACAGCAGCAATGCGGCGCTCCAGCAGGTGCTCGCCGCCACCCTTGAGCAGGCCCTGGATCTGTTGCGCAGCGGTGAACCCTGGGTGGAGATCCGCCCCCAGGCCAACGCGGTGCGCTGAACCCTTCCGGCCTGGGCTGGTCCCATCCACCATGCGTGGCAGCGCTGGCGGCGGGCGAGCAGGCGCTCCGCAGGTTGCCCCAGTGACAACAGCAGCTGTTGCCAGGTGCCGGAAGAAGGGCTGGCTACTCCCCACGCCCCACAGCCAGCAACCGTTCTGCTTCGCGGAACTATGCTGGCTGAATGATCCGCTCGTTCCGATGTCCCGACACCGAACGATTGGCCCAGGGCTGGGCCGTGCCCAGGTTCCAGTCATTTGAGCGCGTGGCCCGCCGCAAGCTCAGGCAGCTGGAGATCGCGGGCCGTCTGGACGACCTGCGCGTTCCCCCGGGCAACCGGCTGGAGGCCCTGCGGGGTGATCGCACAGGCCAGCACAGCATCCGCATCAACGACCAGTTCCGCCTCTGCTTCATCTGAACATCTGCTGGCCCGGATGCTGTCGAAATCGTCGACTACCACTGATTCCTGCCATGGACCGTCTGCCCCCCATCACCCCCGGTGAACTGCTCCAGGAGGAGTTCCTCCAGCCGCTGGGTGTGAGCCAGTACCGGCTGGCCAAGGCCATTGGCGTGCCGGCCTCAAGGATCAGCGAAATCGTGACGGGCCAGCGCGCGATCACAGCCGACACCGATCTGCGCCTTTGCCGGTTTCTGGGCCTCAGTCCTGGCTACTGGCTGCGAGCCCAGGCCGCCCACGACACTGAGCTGGCCAGTGCTGAACTGGCCGACGAGCTGGAGCAGATCCAGCCCCTGGTGGCTGCTCAGACGTAACGGCCGGGGTATTCCCCTGGGTGGTCAATCCGCGTCACCCGCACGCCGGCAGCGGAGCGACCGGAGAAGCGCAGCAGGTCACTGCCGCTCACCGGATAGCCCAGCTCCTGGGCCAGCAGCGACACCTCATCGGCGGTGATCGCCTCGCTCACCTGCCGGCGCAGGGCAGGGTTGGCCTGCACGTGGGCCAGGAACTGTTCCAGTGCGGATAGGCCCATGGCGGCGGCATTACCGCCATCAAGGTAGGCGGGCTGGCAGGCCAGGGTGCCTTGTAGTGGCTCTGCCAAGCAGGGGGACCGGATCGGCCGGGGGAACCATGCTCGGGTGGCTGGCGGCGAGAGCAGCAGGCGCTCCGCAGGATGCCCCGTCATGGCGGGGCGCGGTGGTCGCGTCCTGTCTGCCCCGCCGCCATGGCCACCACACCCGTTGCTCCGGCCTGCCCGATCCGCCTGGTCTCCTTCCGTCTGGCTGCCAGAGGGAGCACCGAGGCCCGGCGCCTGTTCCTCGATGGCGAGGGGCACATCAGTGCTGCTCCCCACTGGTTGCCGCGCGAGCAGGCCCTGCTGCTGGCGCACAACCAGCAGCTGATCTGGGGGTCAGCCGCCCGGGTGCTCGTGCTCTGAGACCCCGCGGGCCAGCGGGTCTGGGATCGCTGGCCCTCCCTCGCTGGCCATCGACTGCTCCAGGGCGTCCATCCAGTCCCACAGCAGCCGCTGCTTGTTCTTGCCGTCCAGCAATGCCGCCGGCACCGCCCGGGCAACGGCGCCGCTCTGGAGAGCCTGAACCATGTCCACCGCATGGGCCGCGTCGAGGGCCTGCACCATCTCGATGCCAAAGCCCTCTTCCGTGCAGAAGAACACCGCGTAGTGGATGGGGCCTCCCGGTCAGCACTCCTCCTTGGTAGCCATGTGGGTCCCCGGATGCCAGCACCTGGGGGCGTGATCGGCTCAGGGGCCACTGCGCTGGGAGGTGGCGACAGCGGTGAGATACGCCAGGAGGGGCATGCTCAGACTTGGCCAAGAGCAACGACCGCAGCTGTTGTGGGTGCAGAGTCTGTTGATAGCTGGAAGCAATGGCGTTGACCACTCCGACTCTCGCCTCGTGTATCGGGCTGGACAGGTGGTTTGCAGACCCGTGAACCACAGCTAGCTTTGGCTCACAGCGACTCAAAAGTCAAGTGAGAGCTGCAGTTGGTGAGATTACGGAAGGGGCGCCTACCTTGGTTATCGGAAAGAGGCAGCACGGTCCACCTGGTTCTCGGAACCTTCCAATAAAGAGTTAGGCATCCGATCAACACCCACTCGCGCATCGACCCAGCAATAGATGTCCAATACACCCACAGAACTCTTTATCTCTGGAACACATAGCGGACCTGACCCTTCACCGGGCTTGGGCATCGCTCGATCAGTAAAGCAGGCGTATCCACAAATCAGGCTGATTGCGAAGGACTACTCACTCCGGAGCAGTGGTCTACACGATCTCATTTTTGATGAGTTTCAAGTGATGCCAGCGTGGTCTGAAATGACACTCGATGCACACCATATGTTCCTCGCAAAGCAGCTTAGGGATCTGAATGCCCTCTATATCTCAGGACTAGATGCAGAGATTGATTGGCTGTCAACACTACGTCTATCTCCTGCGGAAGTATTGACCCCAAGCGCCACAGCACTTAATCAAATACAAAAGCCGAGAATCTCTTGCGCAGGAGAGCTTGGCATGAAGATACCAGAGTATGTACCAGCCACGGCTTCGCAGGTCGAATTGCACAATCTGGCCCGCCGATCAGGTTGGCGGATTTGGATAAAAGGAAAGTTTCACGAGGCCTATGAAGCTAGGAGCCATGGAGAGATGATGAGCCGCCTAAGTCAAATGCAGGCAAGTTGGCCACTCGAAGACATCTTCCTGCAGCGTAGCATCCAAGGACTTGAACGCTCGTATACCTTCGCTGCATTTGATGGGAACCTCCTTGGCGTGGCTGCGGTAGAAAAGCGCACTCAAACCTCTGCGGGCAAAACTTGGTCCGCGGAAGTATCAATGCCATCTACAGAGATTATTGAGAAGATCGCAGCTTTCACAAAGCGTACTACCTGGACGGGTGGTTGTGAGGTTGAGTTCATCAGAGATCGCGATAACCAAGACTGGCTAATTGATATAAATCCTCGATTCCCGGCCTATATACATGGTGTCACGATCTGTGGCCTGAACCTACCTGGTCGCCTCATCGCGGCTGTAAGAGGTGATATGGAACCAGACCCTTCAAGCTTTGGAGGGCAGTTCACTCGAGTTGTGACAGAGATTCCAGTTCGCACGAACTCTTATATTCCACCAACTGCCAATTCAGAGACCTCTTTGATTCTAGCTCAAAAGCATCCATCCTTTCAGCCACTGCTGGTGAATAAGCGCCGGGAAATGGATAAATGCTTCTTAAGTAGGCGCCAAGAGTCTAGTGACAGATCTTCTATGTTGGATGTCCGACCACCCGTTGGCACCAGAATACGATGCTCCAGCAAAGAGTCTATTACTGCATCTCTTAGCCCGATAGAAGAAATAGTTAGTGATCTTTCTAGTCACATTCGAGCTGTGCCTGCGCTCAGCATCAAGACAGACCCTCAAGTATCCTTGGCACGTGCATACCTCGAAAAGGGTTGGTACGCAGAGGCAATTAGCGCTAATGAGCTCTCGTGGGCAAAGAGGCTTGGTTTTGATTTTAATCGGCTGATTCTTAACGGTCCTTCTGCAGCAAGTATGGCCATCATAAACGATAGACCAGTCCGATATGCCTTCGCAGACTCAATAGTAGCTTTGACAGCGCTTGCGAAGTCGACTGCACAAGACTCTATCGGGATCAGGATTCGTCCAGGTAGGGTAATGTCAAGATTTGGAATCGACTTGACTGACTACAGATCCTACATTTCTACTTTGGATGCTATCGCATCGCTCGGAACTGATGGACATTTTGCTGCGCACTTCCATCTGCCGGCTGACCAGATTGGCCCCGCTATCTGGCTAGATTGTTTCGAAGAGTCTATCTCTTGGGCGGCAACCATAGCTCGTGAAACAGGTGTCAAGATATCAGCTTTCGACATCGGGGGCGGTTGGGATGCAGACGACTTTACCGAGATCCTATTGCCGATTCTACGGGAACAGGTCGCCCCGCGCGTTGCAGACTTAGGAAACTCCGTCGAACTGATCTTTGAACCAGGCAAGGCAGTAGCCACCAACCTAGCTAAATTTACTGCAAATGTAGTTGAAGTGCGTGATCAACAGAAACTTGACTCAGTTGAAGTGGTGGTTGATTGCTCAATAGCGGACCTTCCTATGACACAGTACTATGCACACAAAATCGAGCAGTATCGGGGGTCAAGACTTCTTGGTGTTCTTTCGGGCGGGAAAGATCGGATACTGGGCTCTATCTGCATGGAAACTGATATTCTAGCCACTGGAGTTTCTTTCCCTGCCTTTCCGAAGTGCGGAGACAAGCTTATTATTAGTGGCGCCGGGGCGTACAATTCCAGCATGGCATGGCCATTCGCAGGGGGGGTCACTCGTGATTGATACAGATGACCTGGCGCAAATAGCCTCATACCTGCCATCTCCTTCACAGATATCTCACCATGGGGAAGGCTGCTGCAATCGGGCTCTCAGCTGGTTGACAACTCTTGATCGCGCATACTCGTTTACATCCGGTAATTTTGATCCGCCGGTATGGCTGCGTCGGCGGTTTGGCTGGGCACCTCATGCCTGGCCGATCTTCTGGTGCCAGGTTCCGATCGCGGAAAACCTTGACTGCGGGGCGCTTGCTGCGCTAGCCACTGAACTTTTTCGAGCGCGCGGCAAAATTGCATTGCCAGTTCAATTAGCCTTGCTGTATCCCAAGGAGGCTATAGAGGTGTGGCGGGTCACCTGGAGATCGTCGCTAGGGCATGCATCATGGATATCGGAGAATATGTGTTACCACGAGGCTTGTGCATTGCTTGGTAATGATGAGGTCGAAATATGGGACCCCACCGAAGGAAGATGGCTCATGCCTCTTTCTGCCATGCCGCAAAGGTATGGAGAACTTATTGCCATACGCATTTTCGGCCATGATTCCAACAAGCCCTTGAGGTTCGCGCGCCAAACACTTGCGACTGATCGCTGGACTCTTTTTGCCCAGGAAAGGGTACACCAGAATTCTCACCATGCGCCGCATTCAGATGCCTAACAAGCCCTTCGAATGGACAGGCCCCCATCGGCTCTTAGATTCGCCGCCACAATCTCCTTGCCTGCCACTCAAGGGCAGCGTTAGCCAGTCACTCAGGCACAATGTTTCCATCTCAATTCATCAAGGCTCTCTACGATCAACATGAAAACAGAAGAAGCAATTGCACTAGCTGCTTTGATGTCATTGCAATGGCTTGCACCCGCGCCATTGCATGCTTGGGAATGGAAGGGCAAGTGTGGAATCACGGCATCCACTATTGCAAGGTGCACCTTTATCAAGGGTGACGGCGCACTCGGAGGCGAGACTGGCAAATCATATACTTATATACTTCCCTCAGGTGACCGCTTCCAGAGGTTTGTTGCTGATTCTATTTCAGGCGCTATATGTGACAGTCCAGGTTTAATGAGAAAGAATGATGGACCCTGGTTTAGAATCACAACATCGTGTCAGGGACCGCTAATCATTCACTCCCTGCCCACCGGGAATTCGATGCTTGTTGAGATTTGTGATACGCCCTAATGCAGTCGACAAGTCTGGCATCCGCCGGCTTGATGGCCAATTTAGATTGGCCAACATCATGAACCATTAGCCAGCCGAAACGACTTCTTATTGCACCGAATGCCAACTTGTGGGCTGTGTCGCCATGATCGTGAGCTACGCCAGAGTCACATCATCCCGAAGTTTGTCTTCGATTACGTGAAGCGGACGTCCGCCACAGGTTACATGCGGATGGGCACGGAGCCAAACCGCCGAGTGCAAGATGGCCCGAAGCGCCCACTGCTGTGCCACGACTGCGAGCAACTCTTGTCTGGCTGGGAGCGTAGCTTCGCCCAGTACGTATTTCATCCATACAGCGTGAACACGTCCGCCGTACTCAACTAGGGTCTCCTGAAAATGCCAGATCCACTGCAGCGCAGCTTGTTTCAGCGATCGAGGCCCGATAAACTGGCCTCGATCAGGGCAATCGCGGATTGCTACAACTGCTGAGCGCTGCAGATGTACCGGAAACACCATAACGGGCAGCTTTCCATCGAGGATTTCCATGTGCCTTTCGGTGGCACGTTGGACTCGGACAACCGCTGGGTGATCTTCTCTTCCTTGATGCCTTGGGAAGAGCTGGAAGAAACATATGCCCCTCAATTCAACCCTACGACTGGTGCCCCTGCTAAGCCTGTACGGCTGGCGTTTGGTGCGTTGTTCATCAAGCAAAGGCTGGGCCTGACCGACGAGGAGACCGTCGAGCAGATTCGAGAAAATGCTTACATGCAGTTTTTCCTTGGCTTTGCCGGCTATTCCAGCAAAGCACCGTTCGACCCATCAATGATGGTTCATTTTCGCAAGCGATTCTCGGAAGATGAGCTTAGCCGGATCAATGAACTCATTGCCGAACGGGGCAAGGCCATGGTGATGGAGGCCGTGGCTGCACGACAAGATGACGACGACCCTCACGATCCTGACGCCAGTGCTGGCAGCCAGCTCTCAATCGATGACTTTGTGAAGCCGGCCGATTGGCCAGAAGGGAGGAATTGGGGAACATTGAGCATTGACGCCTCCTGCACACCAGCCGACATCACCTACCCGACTGATCTGAAGTTGCTCAACGAGGCCAGAGAATCAACTGAGCGGATCATCGACGATCTCTGCGAGCAGAGTTCAGATCTACGCAAACATCGACCCCGATATGACCGCGGCAAGGCACGTGCCAATTTCCTCAGAGTTGCCAAACAGAAAAAGCCGCGTCGTCGCAAGATAAAAGCCACGATACGACGCCAGCTCGACTACCTACAGAGGAATCTTGATGCCATTGATGCCCTGATCGCCTCTGGTGCAGTGCTTTCCAGCCTGAAGACCCATTGGTGGCAGAAGCTTCTCGTGATCAGTGAGCTGCACCGCCAGCAAAGCATCCTGTTGTATTCCAAGACCCGCAGCATGCCTGACCGCATCGTGAACCTGGTTCAGTCACACATTCGGCCCATGATGCGTGGCAAGGCAAGGGCTGCTGTTGAGTTTGGCGCCAAAATCAGTGTTTCTGTTCGGAACGGCTTTGCCTTCTTGCACAGGATCAGCTGGGATCCATACAACGAATCAGAAGACCTCATTTCACAAGCCAAGACATACAAGCAAGAGCATGGCTGCTACCCCGAGCGAATCTGCGCTGATCGCATTTATATCAACACCAAGAACAGAAACTTCTGCACCAGAAACAATATACGGCTATCTGGTAAGCGATTGGGGAGACCGCCGAGAGACCCTGAGATCAATGCTGCTCACAAGCAGCAGCTCAGCGCAGATCAACGGAGGCGGAACGAGGTGGAAGGATGCTTTGGATCAGGGAAGAGGAAGTATTCCCTCGATCTGATTATGGCGCGTCTACCCAAAGGTGCAGAGAGCACGATCTCAATGGCATTTGTGGTGATGTGTGCAGAGAAGATCTGGAGGCTCCTCCGCCTCTTTTTAATCGCAATTTATGCCTGGTTTTGTTCTCATCAGTTGCCTCGCTGCCACTGGATCAGCCTCAGGAACATTTGGAAGCTTGAAATGGCCGCTTTACTGTCCGCTGTATAGCCAAGCGTCTAGCCGACAACGCGCTGCTCGTTCGCAGTGTTTGGATCCAAACGGCGGATCCCTTTTTTCAGGATTCCCTAATTAGCAACAATACGAGGTCAATCGGAAGACTAGTTTCGCGAACGGTCAAATAATGAAAGAAATGGGAACATACGAAGCAGTCGCATCTTATGGTACCCATTGCACTCTGGAAAGCGAAGAGTCACATATACATTGAATATCAATGAACTTAAACGAGTGAAGAATCCGCGCTCAGCAGCACCTGCCGCAATAAGCCAGTTCCTAACTCCACCGAAGTTGGTAACCATCCCATACTGAACCTGCTCTGGCATGAAGAAGCTAAGGCCAGACAATTGGACATACTCCATAACGCCCTTGACCCTGGGAGCCAAGGAAGGGTTCTTAAGTGCGTCAAGATCAATCAGAACATTTTTAATATTCGGGAAAGATATCGCATTCAGCAAAGATTGCAAAATATCGATTTCACACCCCTCGCAATTAAGTTTGATGTAGACCTCGTCATCCAGTTGTGTAAACAGATCAAGAAAGTCGGAGGCATTGATCAAGGCAACATTTTTCTTGACACCAAGGCCCTCATCTCCGGCTGTTGGCGCAGACTCATAGATGGATGCACCCAAATTACCAGCATTGAATAAGACGGCATGACCGTTTCTATTGGACAATCCCGCCCTTACGATAACTAGGCTTGAATCAGCAATTCGAGAAATAGATTCTTGTTTTTCCGATGAAGGCTCGAAGCAAAATATACGGTCGAATCCAAAGCGAGGATCAAGGCCCGCCAAGGAACTTGTTCCGTGATAGCCGCCCACATCAATGAGAATCTTGCTAGCCATGTGATATGGAGAAACTATGGATGGAAATAGTGCTAGATATTTGGGCGGAGGCTAGGTTTAAAGAGACGTATTATTATCTCACGCATTCTAAATGCAAGCCTCGGTCCTACCAGTAAGCACAACAATGCAAAGGAAGCAGATTGATTCTTTGGTGTTTCACCTGTCAAGCTTGAGGCTAGAGCCAAGGCTGTGTCAACCTCTCGCCATCGGCCAAAGACAGCCAAGCCAGTGCATGCAGCCCACAGCCGCTGCTTAATTTCCAAAGGATACAGTGAACTTAGCTCACATGATAATCGCCGCATCACCTCGACGTGGGCTTGTAAACATTTAAGCGTGTTGGAGTTCGACATTGAATTAGCGAGACGATAGTTGATTAACGCTACAGTCTTCTCGGCTGAGAATGAAAGACCCGCTTTGGCTAACTTGCAATGAAAAGCCACGTCTTCGTTATAGAGGATTTGCTTATCTGTATCATAGCCACCAACCTCTAAGAGTCTAGACCTTCGGTAGAGTCCGCAAAATGGATTAATTTGATTGAGTATTGCGTAACGCAGTGGGTCACATTCGAGCTGAAAGGGATCAAAGTCTGATTTGGCTATTAAGTGAAAAGTCTCATTGTCTCGATACTCATAATTAAATAACAGCACATCGGGACATGCATCTCCTCTGCTGATCCACTTATGGGCTAGCAGAGTGAATTCCGGCAAAAGCTCATCATCGGCATCATGAAAATGGATCCATTCAGATGAGACTTGATGCAAGAGTACATTCTTTCCTGCAGAACAGCCAATATTATTATCACCACGAATAACCTGAGCTCCAAATTCCATGGCGATCTCTGATGTATTATCAGAGCTGGCATCGTCATAGACCCATATTTCGTCAAAGGATACAACCTGTACTTGGGCAGATCGCAACAACCGAGGCAGGTAACAGGCTGCCTGATATGCAGGGATACATAATGCAATACTTGTCATTAGTGTCTTATGCCTAGAAGCCGACGAGCCATTCGAGTGGAAAGATAGCGAAGAAGACTTTTCAAATCAATACGGTCCAAGCTTGCTAAGAAGTTTCCCTCTCTGTCGGGACTAAATTGGTGCGGAGATAAAGAGTGATGGAGCAAATCTGAAGACATTGGTATCCTGTTCTTGAGAGCCATCGCAGCCTCCAGCTCTTTAACAACACAGCGTGCGACTTGATCAGGATGAAGCTGATCTACGATTGCTTGCCGCGCTGCACGGCCAATCGCTGCTTGCTCATGAAAAGCAAGATTCTGAACATCTCTGATTTGATTGGCAAGTTGTTCGGAATTACCTGCCTCAAACAGAAAACCATTTTTGCCGTGGTGAATGAGATCAGCTGCACCAGCACCTTGAGAGCAGATTACAACGCAGCCTTGGGCCATGGCTTCTACAGTCGTTAAGTTAAATACATCCCAATCAGAGGGGACAATCACGAAGGCAGCACTAGCCTGTCTCTTAACAATCGCATTAGGTGGCTCTTGAGGAAGCGGAATCACTTTTGATCCCCATACATCAGGATATTGAGCGGCTAACTGATTGCTGTACGTTGTAACCCCATCGGTCGATGACACTGAACGACCAACCCAATCAATGACCGGGGATGAGGATCCAAGCATTCGAAGTGCAGAGCAGAGGGTCTCTGCTCCTTTCCAAATCTGAATGCGCCCTACAACTAATCCTCGCGAAGATCGTGGGTAACAAGAGGTGCCTAGCTCGAGAACCTCATATGGAGGGGGGCAATATTGAACATCCTGTAGCGTTTGGGCTTTCCAAAAGAGTTGATTATTCCTACTGTAAGTACTTCTAAGTGCTGCCCTAGGGATTAAGGAAGCTTCAATCAACTGCGTTGTGGAATCAGATTGTTCATAGCCACGATGCCGCTCATGCAAAACAATCTGCCCAGCACTACCGTGTAAGCGAATCAAAAGCGATGGGCTTGTCTGCTTAAAAAGCCATGGCACGAAGAATAGTCCCCAGTCTGTACATTCAACAATGTCATAACCTTTGCCACCATGCGATTGATCCCACGCAGCCCACCCAGCGGCAAGATGCCGAACTAGATCGGGGGTGAGGGCCAGATGGTCAAATGAGGCTCTAAAGATTTCAACTCGCTGCTGATCAAGCGGAAGAACCCTAACACCGGAATGCGTATAAGGATTAGGACCGGCGGAACATCCCGAGCCTACGATGGCCGTTACCTTAACCCCACATCGAACAAGAGCAGGCAACAATAGACTATAATAGGTAGAGATTCCTCCACCGAATACAGGAGGGTATTCAGGAATAATGAATAATGCTGACTTGATTCCGTCTACCATGGGGTAACCCTTGTTTGATCAACAGGACTGCCTAGTGTTCGCTAATCAATACGAGCGATATCGCAAGAGCGAATACAGGTGCGAATTAGAATATAGGCAGATTAACTAATAGCAATAAATTCATCTAGTACTTGTTTAAAGTCAGCTATTCGTACAAGCATGTCATGGCTATTATTAGCCGGAACCACCGGCTGACACATTACTCTGCGATATCTAATGTTGAGAGTGTCGCAGATCACTTTAAAACAATCAACAACATACGTTTCAGGCATAAGTTCTATAACACAGCACTCAGGCATGGAAAACGAGAGATTTGCGAGGCCGGCTCCATGAGGCGCAACAATGAGTGATGCAGCCGCGAATAGCATAACCTGTTCAGACATTGAAAGTGTAGATAAATAATAGACTTCAAAGCCTAGGGGAGTAAGATATGCTAAAAGCCTTTGTTCATTCATTAACCTTCGCGTTTCTGCATCATTGCGAGAAATGTAAATACGACGCCGATTCTTCTCAGATTCAGTAGACTCTAAAAAGATTCTACGGAGAAGATGGATTGTTGAGGCAGATGGCTCCATACCAGAGCCAGGCAAGGAAGGAATAACTAGGGAGTCAGCAACAAGATGTGTATTAGGTTTTGGGCTTATAAGAAGAGACGGGTTTATCCCCAACATAGATATTGTATCATGCTGGAAGGGAAGTTCGTTATTTAGAACGATGGCATCATAGTAAACCCTAGAATATTGAAGAAGGATAAAACGTGGTATGACGTCAAATAGCCAATGATAATATCGCTGATGCCCGCTGCTAGTAATGACAGCAAGTGTTCCATTAAATCTCTGGGGATACGGAAGAAATATCTGTCGTAATGCGGCATGATCTTTGGGTTGACCACCAAAGACGATTGAAAAGTCGCTCAAGAGCCACTTTTGATAAGTGGTGACTACACCGTAATCAAAGAGAACTCTTCCATGCTTAATAACAGCTATATAACTCGAATTTCTTGTATTCTTATCAAGACACAACCTGATAAGACTACTTAGACCGTCAGTTGATTTTAGTTGATCTGATGTTGTGTACCCGCGAAGAGGACTCACTTTGCAAGGGAGTTTCGATAATAGCCTTATGAACCTAGTTCTGAGGAAGTCCCAAACACCTTTGGTAATATCTTTCGCAAGTCTACCTTTCATAACCTTTAGAAGTTGCTTCCAGATCTCATTCAGTCTTTCTAATCGAAGGAATTAATCAACTCAGCTGCACAGTCATTTGGGAGAAGACAGCCTCAAGTCGCCTGCACTGCCATAAATTAAAGCGTTGAGAGTTGACGATTTGCATTTGATATTTAGACTGGAAAATCAGTGAAAAGAAGTAACCATTGCAATAAAGTCTCATTCTCAATGATGCATACCCTGCATTATCAGAATCAAGCTATCAATCACTGTAGCATTGATCTCATTATTGCAACTAATAGGCACGACCATAAAGAAGCTTATTTCAAAGTCTATTTCCGTTTGGTCCAGCATTTGATTTCAATGTTATATCTAGTGTTAAGTCGTAAATATCAGATAAGTAAAGGGGAAGAATTCGGCGCTTTTTGATGAGTGACTTTGTTTGACATCTTAGCCTATGAAAAAACTTTGGAGAAAAGAATTTAATCTTAACAGCATGTTTTCTCTTCAGGGGCCAATTATATATATATGAGTTAGGGGGGAACCTAGGGGAATAGTCCAAGAATTCCCTATCGGCAATGGCCCCAATCTTAAACCAATAATCGCCTGTCCATCCTTCTTGGTGCGTTGGATGAAGATAGAACTTCGGATCATCCAGCCTAACTTTCGCTCCAGCAGCAAGCATGGCAAGCGGAAAATAAAGATCCCACCATGGCAAGCCAAAGGTTAGTACGGATGGCAAGAACTTTATTGCATTTTCAAGTGCTGTCGATGATGATGCAAAGAAATCAAAGCCATTTCTATTAGGGATTCCAATCGAATTCTTTGCCGGAAACTCGTTGATATCTAAGCGATTACTGACAACAAAGCTCCCGTCGCAAATGTTTTCTAGTAAACTTTTAGTATGATTGGGTTCGGAGAAGATAATATCAGCGTTCGTAATAGCGATAGTTGCCCCTTGGTATTTCGAAAGCAAGTTCAGGCATCCCTGCTGAAGATTAGGCAAATAATCCGGATATCCTCCAATAGTCGAGGGAACCTCTAAGACCTCAATCCCATTTTGCTTAAGATTGCATGCATGATGAGGGCAGCGTAATAGCTCTGTAGGGCTGTGCATTGAAACAACACGCAACCCGGCTGATTTCCAAGAAGCTATGGCATAATGCTGCATAGATCCTGGGCTTCCTGTCGAAAACTTCGTTCCTCTGAGGGATGGAGGTATGCTCGTTAACAGAATCGGCTTCAAGTGTTGGCCTCGAGTAAATAATTTTAGTTTATATCTGTGTAGGGGAAGTTGGGATATATGGGGTGCTCTTCTCGGACTGTCTAGAGCCTCTTGATCTGGCAATGTTTGTGTGACGCATGTGTCCCGCCAGATGGTGATGTAAAGCTGCGTCCCATGGAGTGGTGATACTGCTGAAGGCCAGCCCCGGCTTAGCCGGGATTCAGCACGCAGTTCAGGTATCCAGCTCAGCAGTTGGCGTTGCAAGACGCAGGCAGGCCCGTGATCCGGAAGGGCCCATTAGAAGTGTGTACCAGGCACCCTCGTCAGCTACCCACATCTGCGTTGCTTAGTGCGGGAACCGCCTTTCACCACGTTGGCCTCGCCGCTGCATAACCCTGCTGCTGCATAACATCTGCACGGTTTCCTCAAGGCGCTGCTGATCGATCTAGATGATCCAACGGCCAATCTGACACTGGTGCTCAGGACGGCTGACGCCTACGGACTCCACAGAAAACATGGCAGGGCTGATTCAAAGTCTCAGCAAGCATCGGGCTGGGGTTGCCGCCGCGCCATGGCCAGCAGCATCGTGATGTCGTGCATCACCATCTGTAAGCCAGCCCGGATCGACCGGAATCCAGCTAGGAGCCTGTCGCGCATAGAACGCGCCCAGCCTCTCCACAGACGCCTCTGAATCTGCCCAGATCCCAGTGACTGCAATGAGTCTGGGCGAGAGAATGGGGCATGCAGAAGCGCAAGACCTTTCG
>Ga0208364_1000153_pt1 | contig 16387 bp, 11 predicted proteins | sample LakMenEpi08Jun12_FD_150680 | JGI IMG/M metagenome (GOLD analysis project Ga0208364, IMG submission 150680) | Freshwater microbial communities from Lake Mendota, WI - 08JUN2012 deep hole epilimnion (SPAdes) | ecosystem: Environmental > Aquatic > Freshwater > Lake > Epilimnion/Euphotic zone ...
TGAAGAACTTTATAGAAGAACATAACTGCCCTTATGGAATACTGATTAACAGTGCAGAAAAGGTTTTAAAGTTATCAGAAAAAATATATCAAGTGCCAGTGAGTTTTATTTAAGGTAATGATAGAGATCACTAAAACTATAAGCCTCTATTGGTAAAAACTTCTGAAATACCTGAAGCTAACGAGTTTTACATTCCCAATAGATATACTTAATCAACACAACCATGATCAACACAACCATGCTTTCAGAAAATAATACTACTGAATTCAAAAGAGAACTCAACGATAAACTTGAGAAAACAGTTATCTCTTTTCTTAACTCTAAAACTGGTGGAGATATTTTTATTGGAGTTGGCGATGATGGGTCTTTGATTGGTGTTAAAAATATTGATAAAACCCAGTTGGCAATTACTGACCGTATTAAAAATAATATTTCACCTACTTGCTTAGGACTTTTTGATGTTTATGTAGAAGAAAAAGATGATAAAGCGCTCATTCATATTGTGGTTTCTGGTGGTACTGAAAAACCTTATTACTTAAAATCATCAGGAATGTCTCCTAAAGGTTGTTTCATAAGAGTTGGTACAGGCATTAAGCCCATGGAAATAAATATGATAGAGAGTTTATTTGCTTCTAGAACAAGAAACTCCCTTAGGAACATAGTTTCACCTCGCTATATGGATCATGCATTCTCTCAGCTAAAAATTTATTATCAAGAGAAAGGCTTTAATACAAATGATTCCTTACATTCACACAAATCACAGGAACTGCTAAGAGACTAGAAAAGAGAATGATAGATTCACGAGCTTTAAGGGAAGCCTTGATAAATGCTATCGTCCATAATGATTATTCAAAAGAAGTTGCACCAGTAATTGAAATATATTCAGATAGGTTATCTATTACTTCGTATGGTGGTCTTATTGAAGGGCTTTCCGTTGAAGAGTTTTTTAGTGGACGATCAATGCCTCGTAATCGTGAATTAATGAGGATATTTAGGGATTTGAATTTAGTTGAGCATTTAGGTTCTGGTCTGAATCGTATTTTACAGGTCTATGATAAAGATATTTTTAGATTAAGCGAAAATTTTCTTGAAGTTGCTTTTCCCTTCTCCAAGGAGTATTTAAGTCTCACCCCCCAAGTCACCCCCCAAGTCACCCCCCAAGTCAGGCGTTTATTAGAAAGTTTAAGCGAGGAAATGACAAGAACACAGATTCAAGATTTTCTTGGATTAAAAGATAAAAAGAATTTTCAAGATAAGTATTTGAGTCCAGCACTGGTAGAAGGATTGATTGAAATGACTGTTCCAGATAAACCTAAAAGTAGTAATCAAGGATATAGGCTTTCTAGTGAGGGGGCAGAGTTAAAAAGACTTTTGGGGGATTTATAAAATTCTTCGGTGATTTAATAAGCTGCTTTTTAATATTAGTAAAAAATGGTGGTAGCAAACTTGTCCAGTACAGAGTTTCAAAAATTTCTAGAATAAATGTAAATTTTACTTTTACCCAATAAATTGTAAGTAGCACTTACAATTTATTGAAGTTGTGTTGTTTAATCATATAGCAAATTTATGGTTTAGAATTCATTAAGGTGATTTTTAAACTAATTACTGTTTAAATCTTCTATTAATTCAGCTAATTTATAACGATTAATCCATTCAATATTATGTTCTTCTCCCATGCGTTTTAATTCAGCTTGGTGACAGTCTTTATAAGTCCCATTAGTGATAAACATCGCTCTGTCAATATTATAATCACGGCTGTAGCTCTTTAAGACTTCGGGAAAACTCATTAATTTATTGCGATCTCCGTAGTCTTTACCCCCGTGTACGTGTTTAACTTGCGCTGCGATTTGTTTGCCATTTTCATCATGGAAAATAAAATCGACTCCACGATCTTTAGGTACATCTACTATATAGCCTTTCTTTTCAAAAATATTTCTGATAATCGCCTCAAAGTCTTTTCCTTGCTGGCTTTTATTGTCAGATCTAATAGCGTCTATTTCATCTAAAGAAGGAATCTCATAATTTATCTCAGGGTCTAGTTTTTTAGTCATTTCTTTTAAAATATCTGTTTCTGGGATATTTTGTGTATAACTCAAATCGAAGAGATTCTTTCTAGCTGTACGCTTTATTTCTAGCCTATCGTGAAGATTTTTCTCAAAAGTATGCTCTGCTACGAAATAGTACACATAAACATTTTTCTTCTGTCCAGTTCTATAAGCTCTACAGGTGGCTTGATCTTCTACAGCAGGATTCCACCAACGGCTTAGATGAAGTACATGATTTGCTTCCTGGAGATTTAATCCCATACCAGCACAGCGTGGTGATAATACTAAAGCTGAAAAACCGTTTTCTGTCTGGAATTTCTTTAAGTTATCTTTTTTCGCTTCTTCGGAAAGCTTACTATTAATGGGAGCTAAATTTAAATTGAAACTATCATTGATGAAGTCCTGTACTGCTTCTTGGTAATAGTTATACTCACAGAAAATTAAAGCTTTTTCGTTTTTAGTTTTTATCTCTTGCAGTAATTCTTTTAATTTATTTAGACGATCATTTTCTGCAAACCATTCTTGAAAATGTGGCTTAGTATAAATTTTCCCATTAGCTAGAAATTTGTGGATGGAAGACTGTTTTATGAAACCTACTTTCTTTAGAGCAGGGTATTTACTTCTTAAAATGCTGTTTATATGTTCTTCAGCTTCTTTCTCTAGTTTAAAAGAAATATTCGCTGAGACTAGCTCTGGTAGATCTTTCTTTACCTCAGATTTTAGTCTGCCATTAGCATAACCTTTGATGAAATTTCCAAATTCTAGGTTTTTAATCAGGTGTCTAAAGCAGTTTTCTCTTTCGCTATCTGGTAAATCTTGATCAAAAAAAGCTTTATATTTTTTCCTGAAATCTTTTAAGGACCCTAAAAGCCCTGCGTGAGAGCTATCCATAATATTCCATAATTCAGACATATCATTTTCGATAGGCGTTCCACTCATAAGAATTTTAAAAGTAACATTAGTAGCTATTGCCTTTAATACTGTAGATACCTGTGTCTTAGCTGATTTAGCTTTCTGTACTTCGTCACAGAGTAGCAATGACCATGGGATTTGAGCAAAAGAATGCTGGTAATTAACCATAGTGTCATAGGTGATAATGATGCATTTATGCTGTAAAAGTAAATTTTTATCTAAGAGAGCATAGCCTAATTTCCCCTCTGGGATACTTTTAGCACTAGGATCTTTAAAATATTTTTTAGGAGAGATTGATTTAGCTTCTGTTTGAGAACCATGCAGAATGGTGAAGTCAAATTCATCACTATCTATAAAAAAATCTTTGGCTTGTTTCTCAAAGTTATCTAAAAGTATTGGTGGTACTACTATTAAAATAGGTTTAAATTCTGCTTCTGGAAAACGCTTTTCCCAGAGAGATTTCATCAATAGTTTAATAAAGCACATAGTCTGAAAAGTTTTACCTAAGCCCATATCGTCAGCTAAAAGTACACCTGGATAGGGAGCCATAAAGCAATTCACTAGCCACTCTATACATTGTTTTTGATAGAGGAAAATATTAATTCCATCTTTAGTATCTATTAAATTCCAGTCTATGTAAGTATTTATTTCATCTGTATTGCTTTTTTCATCATATTCCTGAACTTCAGCATTCGTTTGAATAATTAGTGCTTTATCATTCTCTGGTTTAGGCAGACTTTCAGAGTTATTTTCTGCTTTTAGGCTTTTTTGAAATAATTTTCTGCCTTTATCTAAGCAGCTATTTATGTAATGAAAAGACTCTTGGCGTGTAATATCTAATTCGATTTTCTCTCCAGTTTTACTATCTTGTAAAACCACGCTACGCTTTGATCCCTGAGCTGCTAATTTAAGCTCCCCTTTAGCGGTATTTAAATCTTCTAGGTTAAGAGAAATACTTTTATTTTCTTCTCCGTGATTAGAGTCTCCTAGATTGATTTTGATAAAATCATTATCTTCTAAGTGGACAGCATCTTTGCCACTCTCTGTCTCTATCAGCTTATCTATACCATCGAAAATTGATTTTTGTTGAACTTTACCAAATTGACCAGGTATAACTATCGGTTTACCAATTCCTATTACTCTAGGACCGTATTGGCTAACATCTAGATTAAAAATATTATAAAACTCTGGAAGCTCTTTTAGAATCGAGTTATCAGAGTGATATTTTAATTTTTCGATTATTGCATCACTCGCTTTATGGTGATAATCGGTCTTTAGTTTTAGGAGAGCCTTTTTAGTAGAGGGATTTAAACCTAAATCTATATTCTCACCATGTGCAGTCTTGATTTTTATAGTATGGGACTGAGTATCCCAGTTTCTTAAGCCTCTCTGTATCGCTTCTAAAGCTTTTTCTGTGTTTTCGTATTTTAAGACCTCGCCTAATTCTTCATTAAAGGGTATTAGAGATGCTAAGTCTTCACTGTTACGAGTTCCTAGAGATTTAGCGGCGTATAAATCAAATCTATTATAATGAAAGATCTTTACATCACTCAGTCTTAAATCATTTAGTAAAAGTGAATTATCACTATCATGCTGAGTAATCCATTCATGCACTTTCTGTAAAGCACTTATGATAACTGGGTTATTCGCTGACCAGAGTTCTTTTTGATTTATATAACTATCGAAAAGCTGATAAATCCAGTATGGTAATACTGTAAGGGACTGCTTTTTAGCCTTGGGATGTAAATCTATAATTAAGCCATTTTCTTTAATCTTATCTGTAATATTTTGAAAGCCATTTTCAGTCTTCATTGAAAGCCAGAGTTCTATTTCACTACCGCTAAATTCCGCAGTTACTTTAAATTCCTTATTAGTGTTTAAGACAGGAAAATAATCTAAGATTTTTCTATCCTCATCTAATGCTGTTTTTAGGCTGAGAGTACCTTCACCTTCGCTATCTTCTTCCTCTTCCTCAGAGCTGAAATTAATTCCTAAAGTCTCAGCAGTTCCTTTATCTAAAGAGCTTTTCTGTAGATTTATCAGAAAATTATTCTTTAAATTCTCGTAATCTATGAAATAATCGCCATTACTACTAATGCCGAAAAAATTTTTATTATTTAAAATACTATAGATACTGAGATCATCATGAAAATCCTTTTCTAAACTCAGTTTGAGACCATGAAGCTCAGGTTTTAATCTGATGCGAGTCTTTAACGAGCCTAATGCAGAGGTTTTGCTAGAGCCTCTTTTTCTGAATAGATCTAAAAAGACGTTTAATGAATTAGGCATATTTAATTTCTTCTCCAGTTTTAGGGTCTTTAGGAGTAAGTTTATATAGTTCTGCCATCATAGATTTGACAGAGTCGCTCCACAAGCGATTGCTGCGACTGAAACGCCAATGAGGAGATCTTCTGAATGACGCTTGATCTTTTTTTGCATCATAAACTATGTCAGTGAAAATAAAATAGTCTCTGAGACGAATTGGTACGCTTACATTTTTGCCAAAGTAATTATCGTAGAACTTTAAAAGAATTTTTTCATTCTCGGAAAGAGAAGCCTTAGTTTTTATAGAGTTAATATTGTAAACATAGGCAGCAGTCCCCGTATCAACTGTTTCAAAAATCAATATTTCATTTATTTTGATAACACAAGATGTTAACGAAGAGTGATTTAGAATTGGCTCTATAAACAAATTTATATCTTTTTTTTCAGTTAATTTTTTAAATTCCTTTATCCTATATTGATCAGGTAGAAAAATTCTCAAGTCATCAGCGTACCATAAGTATCTAAGCCAGCATTCTTTACGTCCATGCTTATCTGGTGAGTCTTTAAAAGCAAATTCAAAGAATAAATTAAACTCCTGTTCATTAAACCAATAACGAATTTTTTTATATATATCCTCGTCACTGTCTCTTAAAATCTGCCATTCAGACTTATGAATACGAGGATCACCTAATTTATTTTTCGTAAAAGATTTTGTTTCGTTCTTTTCTCGATCATTAATATTCATTTCTATAGCTTTAAATAATTTAATAAAGCGTTCACAGCCTTTCCTAGAATGTAGATGAGTAAAAGCATGTAGGATGTTTTTGAATAGATCGAAATTAAAGCGATTAGCTAAGTATTTTTCTAAAAGATAATTAAAGTATTTAGATAAAAGGTAATCTATGAAAGAATCACTAGGAAAAAATTTTACGTGAAAGTTATTAGAGGCTATTTCTAAAATACTTTCTGATAAGCTTTCATCACTAAGCTTGCGTTCTTCTAGTGTGCTAAATATTCCTTCTGCCTCTGCTTGAAAATATTCTAGATGACTTTTCTCTTTTCTATAAACTTCAAATTCCAGTAAGAGTGAATGCTTTTCAAAGAGTTTATTGATACGTGTCTTAGAATTACTAAGCTGAAAAAACCAATCTTCTAGCAGCTCTAACCAAAAATCATCTTTAAATTTATAATCCTCATTTAAGATTTGAAAACGCCAAATATAGTCGTTAAGCCATCTGAGCAGAATAGGCTGCGGCTCCTGCCTCTTAATTAAATTTCTAAACTCTAATTCATCTTCAAGACCAGGTATAGAAAGACCTAAGCGAATTATTCGTCCTAATTCAATATTGCTAGGATTCGGATTTTTAAGATAGTTTACCCATTCTGTTTTTAAATCTTTGATTTTAGTTAAGCTGCGACTGCTCAAGGATTGTTTTCTTTGTTTTTTTAATCTGTTAATCAAATCATTGAAATGCTTTGTAATGTAATCGGTGGGATGTTGATGAAATTGAGAGCTAAAACGAGAGTACTCATTTGATGAGTCTAAGAGTTTACGTATTGATTCTTTTATCTCTAATACGATGTTCATTTCGCCGAAGCCTTATTTACTAAATTAGAATTTATAGCTGCACGCTGCTCATTAGATTTAACTCTGATCGTAATTTCTACTCTGCGACTAGCATCACGATTAATTTCTTGTTTCTTTGAGTAATACTTCAAATCTTGTTCCCCACGTCCATTTAAATATAGCCATTTTAGTAAGGTTTGATATTCTTCTTCTGTTTTTGATTTTTTATAATAATTTACTATACAGCGTCCTATACTCAGCGAACGATTTTGACTTAAATTAAGATTAGTGATGTCATCACCAATATCATCGGTGAAACCTTCTATATAGACTCCTTGAATATATTCTTTAAATTTTTTCTCAGTTAAGATCTTCATAATTTGCTCGACAAAGGTTTCTTTTAAAAACTTTTCACAAACATGATCACAGGTGTAGCTTGCTGTAAAGAATTTTAATTTATCTTCTTTAACTTCTATGGTACAGGCGAGTGGATCTTCGTCTTTCTTGGTGACACAGGATAAATCGTCGCTTTTTAATTCTTTATTGATCTTTTTACTGATTTCTTCTATCTTTGTGATACTGCCTCTAGCGTTGTTTTGAGTGAGTGCTAGCATGAGCATAATGAAAACAACTGCTAAAGAAGTCATTAAGTCAGTCATTGAGGACTCTAATTTAAGTGCCATATAAGAACCTGTTATTTCCTAAACGTAGTTTGTGCACTGTTTACAGCATCTGACATGTCGGTGATGAGTCCTTCTAGTAGGCGTATAGCTTCTTTGTGCTCTTCTGCAAAACGGTCAAAATATCCTTGCCCAGCATCTTTGATTTTCATAATAGATTTAGCCATCGATTCACCTGTTTTACCAAATTCACTAGTTATATCTAGAGTTAATTTATTAATTGCTTGATAATCTTGATGCAGTTGATTACTGGTGCTTTGATGAGTGTTTAGTAATTCTTTTTGTTCCTGCATCGCTATTCTTAATAGATTGAGCTGTTCTTTAAAATCTTCATCTTTCCGTTCACTTGCCATTGTGATTTTATTCTGTAATTCTATGAGTTTATCCATAGAGTTTTGAATTTTTATAGATTCCTCTCTAAGAGCACTTACTCGCTGTAAATATTGTCCTAATTCACTGAGTGAGTTTCTTTGTGTAGCCGTAAGTTCGTTTTGCTTATTAATAAAATAAGAGAATTCATTATTTAATAAATTAGTTAATTTATCAAAGGCATAATTTAACTGAGTTTGAGCATTATTTAATTGCTCTGGCATAGATAAAGCTTGTCTACTTAAAATATCAATATTATTTTTTAATTCATGTAAAACACCTTCTAGATTATCTTTTAAGCTACTCATGCTATTTGTAAAACTGTGCTCGAGGTTCTTAATTTGAGATTCATGTACGTTAGTGTTTTCTTGCTGTATCCTACTATGCTCTTCTTGAAAGCTTCTTGAAGAATGTTCGAAGATATTTTTCATCTGCATTAAGAGTTCATTATTAGATTTAGAACTGTTTTCAGTCAATTCAAAGAGCTTATTCGTTATTAATTGTGTACTTTCTGCATGTCTTCGCTGCATGTCTTCTTGCTGTTGAGCAAGGTTTGTGCTTAATTCTTGATTCTTAGTCATGATATTTTCTAATAGTTGGTTTAAATTAGAACCCTGTTTACTATGTATCTCTTCGAAGAGGCTTTTTACTAAAGCTGACATCTCACGCTGAGAATCAGAGAGACTTAATTTCATTTCTGCTGTAGATTTAGACATGTCACTTAGCAGAGATTCCATAATCGAAGGAAGCTTTTCCATAGTGTTTTTCAGAGACTCTATATCGCTATTTAGACCTTTAGTGAGATTATCTCTGAGTTCTTGACCGATAGTATTTAAATGCTCAGACATGCCATTAATACCAGCCGAACTAAAATCTTTCATCGAATCAGATACTTTCTCGATTTCAGTTTTTATTTCAGTGACTAGATTTTTAACGCCAGCTGTCTCTGTTTGAATCTCAGATACTGCATTTTTGACTCCTTCTTGAATAGACTTTTCTATATTTTCTAGGATAGTACCTGTACCTTCAGTTTTATGAAAATAGCTCTCTATCTGTCCAGGTATGCTTTTAACATCTTTCTGCATAAATATAAGTATGTCTTGAGTAGTTAAACGCTTAAAGTTTCTATTAAGCTCATAAACTATTTGAGAGAGAGACTCTTGCATTTTTTGTTCTTTATCTTTGATAGTTTTTTCACTAATAATCGCTAAAACTAAACCGATAATACTAGTAATGAATTTTGCTGATAGTGCATTAATAAAATCGTCTATGCCATCAATGTTTGCACCAGGACTTGCTTGTTTAACTACACTTAAACCTGCGGTAAGTGCGATAAAAGTAAAAAGCAGTCCAGTACTGGTAAAGAAACTAGGATAGTGTTTTAATTTAGATAAACAAGGATTTATGATGCTATTTACTTTAAAGAAATCTTCTGCTTGATAGACATTCATTAGCTGTTCTTTATAATCATGCACCCCTTCATAAAACTCTTTCCATGCATGTTCTAGACTAATATACATAGAACTTTTAGATTCAGATCTTTGAAAATAAATAACAACCTTCTCTTTTAAATCACGAGGGTTATCAGATTCTTTGATAATTTCTCGGAATTTTTCTAGATCTTTTATCCCAGAGTCTGTTTCAGCTAGGTTTTTGTGGTAAGTGCCTGATTTTGAGAAGAACCAGATCCTAGTGAGATAGCCATATATGACAATAAGTAAGGTAATTTTTAAACCAAAAAGACCAAAACTGGAATCTTGATTACCATTCCACCAATTTATAAACTGACTTGACCACGTCCGAGGATCACACAGGAACAGCGTTAAATCAAGATTTAAAATTTTAAAAATATTAAACTGTGGTAACAATGTAGAACTCATCCACTCTCTCCGTTATTAACTATCTAATGTTTTAGTGCAAGCACTAAGATTGAAGAAAAGCTATTTAGAAATTTATATATTATTAAATAGCCGGGAGTTCATAGACCGTTACAAGACGACTACTGCAATCTTTAAGCCCGAAGGCTTTGGACATGCATTACAGTCTCCCGGCTTTTTTAAAGCCAGGAGATATCGTTTTTACAGTCGGATATCTCTATCGACTGCTTGTAAAGAGGCTATGAAACCCCAAGGTTCTTTTAAGGAAAGAACCTTGTTATGAATTATAAACTAAGTTGAGCTGTTATATTATTATTAGGCCTTAATATAAGGGAACTTTTAAATGGCTACAAAGTTTACTGAATTAGAAGTTAACTCAATTCTAAATGACTTTTTAAATAAGGTTCAGGAGCACATTTCCATTGATAGAGCCGTTTTATTTGGCTCTTACGCTAAAGGAAAAGCTGATATTTACAGTGACATAGATCTGATGCTTATATCTAAAGACCTTCCTCAGAATAAAACTAAAGGCATGAATGCCTGTTATATATTTGATTTGATAGGCTATGAATCAGTGCCTACCGATCTTGAACTAATAGCGATTCATCCAGAAAAACTAAAAAATCCTATAACTAAAGACTTTTATGCTGAGATTTTTGCTACTGGACGAGTTTTGAGGTAGAAATAAACCAAGTTTCTAGCAGTATACTCCGAAATAAGCTGCTAATTTCGGAATATACTCCGAAAATATAAGGTAATGTGGAATAATTAAGGAAGTGGTGAAAAATGAACCAAGATTTTAAGCGACTTTTAAAATTACCAAAAAAACACAGTTTGTTTTTATTTGGACCTCGTGGTGTAGGGAAGAGTACTTTACTGAAGGAGTGTTTTGCTAAAAACTCCTATTTTATTGATTTATTAGATACAGATACTGAGGAAAAGTTTTCTCGTAACCCTGAAGAGCTGCGATATTTAGTCGAGGCTTTAGATAAAAAAACTAGTCATATTATTATTGATGAGGTTCAGAAAATCCCTCGCCTACTGGATTTGGTGCATTTATTAATAGAAAAATATGATAAAAAGTTTATCCTAACTGGTTCTAGTGCTAGAAAGTTAAAGTATGGGAATGCTAATTTACTTGCTGGCAGAGCCTTCGTTTATAATTTATATCCTTTTAGTTTCTTGGAATTAGGAGAAAGCTTTGATTTAAAGGGGGCTCTTCATTATGGTCTTTTACCGAAACTAGTTAAGTTCAAGAAAAAAGAAGATAAAATACTGTTTTTAAAAAGCTACGCTCAAACATATTTAAAAGAAGAGATACAGATGGAGCAGCTAGTAAGGAAACTAGAACCATTCAGGAATTTTTTAGAGGTCTCCAGTCAAATGAATGGAAAAATTATTAATTACTCTAATATCGCTAGAGATGTAGGAGTAGAGGATAAAACTATAAGGGAGTATTACTCTATTCTAGAGGATACGCTTATAGGTTTCTCTTTAACTGCTTTTCAGCATTCTTTTAGGAAGCAGCTTTCGACTAAGCCTAAATTTTATTTTTTTGATTTAGGTGTAGTAAGAGCTTTAAATCGCAGTTTAAATCTACCTTTAGAAGAAAGTACTTTTGAATATGGTAATGCTTTTGAGCATTTTATTATTACTGAAGTTTATAAGTTAGTCGGGTATTTTCATGATGACTATCGTTTGCACTATTTAAAAACTAAAGATGATGTAGCAGTTGATTTAGTTATAGATAGACCAGGGCAGCCATTATTATTTATTGAAATTAAAAGTTCTAAAAATGTTAGGGCTGAAGATTTATCTAAATTTATAAAAATCACTAAAGAATTTGGTGATTGTGAAGCGATTTGTTTATCTAGAGATGAATGCAAGAAAAAAATTCATAATGTCATGGTTTATCCTTGGCAAGAAGGACTTAAAGCTCTTGTATAGAAACTAAACAGATGTCCTGTTACAATAGGATTTGACTCACTATGGCTAATTTAGAAAATGCTTGGCTAATTGCGCTCTATCCTTTGATAAGTGCTCTTTTAATAATGTTTTTCACCCATAAAAGCAGACCGCTTTCTATGGGACTTTCAGTATCAGCGGTGGCTATCGGCTTTATCCACTCGTTAGTACTGTTTTTTAATTTTCATGATAATCATGCTTATGAAGTGAACTTTAACTGGATTAAGGCTGGTGATTTCCATTTAGAGATGGGTTACCTAGTAGATAAGCTGGCTATCGGTATGCTGCTTACCGTAACTCTAGTAAGTTTTCTGGTGCAGATTTATACACATGCCTATATGGATGAAGATGAAGGCTACACAAGGTTTTACTCTTACCTGTCTTTATTTACCTTCTCGATGCTAGGTTTAGTTATTTCTACGAACCTATTCCAAATGTATTTCTTCTGGGAATTAGTCGGGGTTTGCAGTTTCCTTCTTATCGGTTTCTGGTGGTATAAACCTAGTGCAGCACACGCTTGTAAAAAGGCCTTCGTTACGAATAGAGTCGGAGATGCTGGTTTCCTGATAGGTTTAATGCTGCTTTATGCTTTTACTAAAGACTTCTGGGTAAATGGCATAGCGACTATGTCTTTCACTAATTTACAGGAAGCTATTAATTATGCGATTCATAATAATGGGCTTGAGCTTTTAGGCTGGGTTTCAGTTACTTCTATCGGTCTTCTTATATTTATGGGAGCCATGGCTAAATCGGCTCAGTTTCCTTTACACATCTGGTTACCTGATGCGATGGAAGGACCTACGCCTATATCTGCTCTAATCCACGCGGCGACTATGGTTGCGGCTGGTGTTTATTTACTTGCTAGAATTTTCCCTATCTGTAGTGTGGAAGGTTCTGCGGCATTACCTGTAATCGCTTGGATCGGTGGCATCACGGCTATTTTCGCAGCGACTATCGCTCTAACACAGAATGATATTAAAAAAGCTCTCGCTTATTCTACCTGCTCGCAGCTCGGCTACATGGTTTTAGCTGTAGGACTGGGCGCACCGATTATCGCGATGTTTCATTTGATTACGCATGCGATGTTTAAGGCTATGCTTTTCTTAGGCTCAGGTTCTGTTATTTTAGGCTGCCATCACGAACAAGATATGCGTGAAATGGGCGGTTTACGTAAATATATGCCGATTACAGCGATTACATTTTTAATCGGAACTCTGTCTATATCTGGCTTACCATTTATGAGTGGTTTCTGGTCTAAGGATATGATTATCGCTAAAGCCTTCGAGGTATCACCAGCTCTTTTCTGGATAGCTACTTCTACGGCTCTTTTAACGGCGTTTTACATGTTCCGTATTTATTTTAAAACTTTCGAGGGAGAGTATAGAGGTCATGCTCACCCCCATGAACAGCCACTTGCTGTAACTGTACCACTGATGGTTTTAGCAGTGCCTTCTGTAATTTTAGGTCTGTGGGGTTCACCATTACTGGGTTATCCGTTAATTCATTATTTTGATAGTCATTTCCACGCTCATGGTACGGGTTGGGGATTCTTTTTACATGAGTTAAGTCAGCCGATGGGCTACTTACCTTTACTATCGTTTATTATAGGTACTTCAGTCGCTTATCTAGTCTATGTTCAGAAGAAGACTATTAATGATAAACTCGTGAATGTCTTTGCTAAAGAGCAGTTTGCTTGGTTTTATAAGGGTTCAGTAAATAAATGGTATATCGATGAAGCTTATGAGTTTGTTATAGGTTTATTTATGAAGTTATTTAGGGCTACTTGGAAATTCTTTGAAAGAGTAGTTATAGAAGGTATCTTTATTAATGGTTTTGCTTGGAGAGGTTCTGAGCTTGTTGGTGAGATTTTAAAACTTACTCAAAATGGCAGAGTGCAGAGTTATATAGCCATAATGTTCGTCGGGCTTTTGTTCTTTGTGGTTATGTTTTTGGTTTAGTCTGAGAATCATTTAATTTTATTTTCACTTATATTAAAGAAACTTTTGCATTTTGTATGTATGAATTGTTTATAATAGGTTTTGATTAAGATAAGTTCTCAGAGATTTATTTATTCTCTTTGGGTTTATTTAGGCTTGGAGATTGGTGTTAAGAGTGTGCTGAGATCGCAATATGACACTATATGAAGATGACGGAAGCGTAGAGTTAAACAGCACTAGTTTAAGGGGAAATAATGATTAATATTAATAATGAGCCTGTAACCTATGGTGCTTTAAAGCAATGGTTAGAAACACTATTAGATAAACCAGCAGATACTTCTAGTAAGAAGGGTTTAAGCACAGAGGCTTCGGGGGTTAATAATAGATTTGATGGTGCCGAATTAGCATTACCTTTAACATCAGAACCTTCTGCTAAAGTAGAATCAGCTTATAAATCAGATGAAAAGCTTTTAGGAGAAGAGGTCGCTAGGGCAGTACAGTTTTTACCAAAAAATATTATTCAAGAATTAGAGCGAAAAGTTAGAGAGAAAAATATTAATCCGCAGACTATAGAAGAGTTTCAGATCGATTTAGACAGGCATGTTCGTGTGGATACGGGTGCATCTAGTAAGGAAGCAGCTAAAAATGGTTTAGGAATTTCTCCTTTGACTCTTTTGGGTGCTCCTAATAAAGAAGCCGATAATGCACTTAAAATTAAGCAAGCAGACCTAAATAAAATTAAGTCAAGCATTATGTTTAATCTTGGAAGTGGGCGTGGTGGGCTTAAAGACGTAGAGGACTTAAGTAGATTCTCTATCTCTGAGCGTAATGGCTTACCAGTAAATATTACTATTCGTGTAGGAAAAGCCGTAGAGGCACCTTTACCACTAGAAATCCAGAAAATAGTATTGGACGCTGTGCAAAATAAAAAGAAAGTTTTATTTCTTGGCCAGACTGGGGTCGGTAAAACTACTTTAATACGTCAGATCTCTAAATTCCTTTCTGATAAAGGAGTTAGCCCAAGTATTTTTGATAAGAGTGAGGAAATAGCTGGTCATGGTTTAACTCCACATTCTGCTCTTGGGCATCTTGCTCGTAGATTTGTTATTCAGCCACTTAAGAATGTCGCACAGAGTTTAATCTCTATGATAGAAAATCATAATCCTAAAGCCTTAATTATAGATGAACTATCAGACCGTGAACAGTTCAGTGGTGTAAGAAGAATGATAGATGAGAAGGGTATACCGTCTGCATTTATCTTTACGCATGGTACTACTTTAGGTAAGGCTATGCACTCTGAAAATACTAGAGAGCTTTTAGCTAAAGTCGAGACTGTTACTGTTGGTGACGATACTGCTCAGAAAACTGGTAATGGAGATGTTCAGGATAAAATCCGCCATAATGTAATCGGTCATTCGATGGTTGATGTAGTAGTCGAGATGCCAGCAAGAGGTGTTTTCGTAGTTCATGAAAATACACTAGATTCTATGAAGAAGCTCGCTGCTGGTGAAGAACCTACGGTGAAAGTTTATCCGAAAGAGACTGATATTGGTAAATATAGATCTAAAGAGGCGGAACAGTTTATTGAGCGAATGGAGATGCGTGATCCGATGGAGCGTGGAACCAATAAGAGTAGACCTGATAATTCTGGAGTAAATGGTTCAGAATTAATAAGTTTAAAAATCGTCAATCAAGCTCTTGAATTAGAAGAGGAAAATCCTCATTCAAGAAGCAGAGGGCAAGAGCGACAGAGAAATCCTAGTAGTCATCCGCCTAAGGCGACGATTAAGCGTATGTCTGATGACCAATTACGGACATTACATGATCGAATAGCTAGCGCACCAGAATCAACGAGAACCAAGGCCCAACGCTCCTCATTGGCTAGATTGGCTAGGGAAATAGGACGTAGAAAGAATCAACAACAATAATCTAAATTTAATCAGGAATTGACTGATTAAATTTTAAACCGATTACTTCACCCCATACTTAATCGGCTGATTTAAACCATCCAGCGGACCAATATAATCTTTTCTGAGTGGAAAACCATCCCAATTATCTGGATTTAAAATTCTTGTTAACTTAGGATGCCCTTCAAAGACGATGCCTAGCATATCGTAAGCTTCTCTTTCTTGCCAATTAGCACTAGCAAAGACTTCTGTAAGAGTAGGCATTACTGGTTTATCCTTAGCTAAAGTTACTTTAAGCACTACAGCTTCATCATGCTTACTGCTTTCTAGCCTAAGTATGTTCTGGTAGCCTTTTTTAAGCTCCACTGCTGTCATATAATTTAGTAAATTAAATTTTCTCTGTGCTTTTAAATCTTTACAGACTTGAATGATATCTTCTACAGAAACTTCATACATTAAAGTACCACTAGAATCTTTTCCTAACTCTTCGACTTTAAAATTCGCAGCATCGAAAAATTCTTTAGCCTCTGGTGTCTTCGGTGGTTTAGGCGGTTCTTCTACTACTGGAGCAGCATCTACGCTAGCAGCAGCTTCAGCTTTAACCTCAGTTTTTACTTCAGCTTTAGCCTCTTCTAGTGGCTTACCATGAAATTTAGCGTAAGCTTCTTTAGCAGCCTGTTCTGGGTCTTTACCCTCGGCGATAGCCTTCTTTTTAGCGAAGAACATCGCTAATTTATCGTCACCTGGTTTAATTGGAAGATCTGCCATATTTAACTCTATTTATTTTCGTCTATTAACAAGCCAGTCAGTTCATCTACTTCTTTAACGTATGAGTCGTGATACTTACTGGTATTTCCTCTTGC